>Ga0164310_10000417_pt1 | contig 22445 bp, 22 predicted proteins | sample GuaBasSedimGuay1_FD_121795 | JGI IMG/M metagenome (GOLD analysis project Ga0164310, IMG submission 121795) | Subseafloor sediment microbial communities from Guaymas Basin, Gulf of California, Mexico - Guay1, Core 4569-9, 0-3 cm | ecosystem: Environmental > Aquatic > Marine > Hydrothermal vents... | reverse complement strand
TTGAAGCCGAAATTATCTTCAAGTATTGATGCAACCTCATTACGATACTCAATCGTTGTATCTTCTGGGGGAGGTCTGAAATAGGCTTCTTTCGGTCTAAGAGTGAAGCTTCCAGGGGCAATCTCCGGAGACTCCGGAACAATCCTTGGAGCTCCCCATGAGTCTCCCTCTCCTCCTTTGGGGCTCACCCAGAGATCCCACACAAGCTTCGTCGGATCGACGGAGGAGAAAATAAAATATTCGAGCTCAGGACCGAAGAATCCAGTATAGCCCATCTTCTCTGCAGCCTTCACGGCTCTTTTTGCGACATATCCTCTTGAACAAACCTCGGATGACTCATCGCTTCCGTAGGCTTCATAAATATCTCCTATAACTATTGCACTCTTCTGCTTTTCATCTGTAGTCCATGGGATGACCACCAGAGTTTTCGGATCGGGCTTGAGGACCATATCTGACTCTTCTATAGACTTGAAGCCTCTAACTGATGAGCCGTCAAAGCCTATGCCGGATTTGAAGGCAGATCCGTTGATGAACTCCCTTGCAGGCACGACGACATCCTGCATTAGCCCGCGGATATCGACGAAGGTTGAATGTACCCATCGAATCTTATGCCTTTTAAGGGATTCGATTGCTTTTTTTAGGTCTTCATCGCTTACCACGCCGCACACCTTTTTTATTCAACAAAACACATTCAAATTAGAAATTTATATATAAATTTTTCCTTTTTGAGAATAAACATTTATATTTGTGATGAAAAAATGAAAGAATGTGCAGATGGAGGGTTTAATCTGGAAAGCGAAGCATCTGAAGAAATTGATAGGATAGATCTTCAAATAATAAGCCTTCTCCAAGAGGATTCCAGGCTGAGCTTTAACAAGATAGCTAAAGAACTTGGAATATCCGTTGGAACAGTATGTAACCGCATAAAAAGATTGGAAGAGAAGAGAATAATAAAGGGTTATACGGCAGTTATAGATCCCATAAAGGTTGGATACAGCTTGACAGCTATAATACTTATTCAAGCTGAAGGAAAACATCTAGTGGATGTTGAAAAAGAAGCTGCAAAAATGAAACATGTAGTCTCGGTTTATGATATCACCGGAGACTTCGACATAGCAGTTATCGTGCGGTTTAAGGACATATTTGGTCTAAATACATTCGTTAAGAAACTCCTCGCCATACCCTATGTGGAAAGAACAGTTACAAACGTTGTTCTTAATGTCGTGAAGGAAGATTTTAGAGTGAGATCTCTTAAGCGATAAAGATAAGCCTCGATTCTAAATTACTTTCTAATTCTTATGCATATAAGTATTAGTACTATTATTGACAGAGCTATGAGAATCCTCAATAGGAAGCTATTTCTTTCCCAAATCATCAGAGTAGCATTCAGTCTTATGAATAGATTTTTCGAATTGAGCATCTTAAATACTTGTTTAGCCTCTTCCTCCGTGAAATAGCCTCCATCAATCATTACACCCTCATCCTCAGCCTTTTCGAACTTATGTCCCTTAAACCAGAAAGCATTCGTAAATCTAGTCCTTAACCATAACTCAAAATCTTCGAGTATTTGCATGCTCTTCTTCATCTCTGATCACCTGCTGATTCGCTTTGGAGATCTGAAGATTTTCAGACTTCTAGATCCTCATTAGTATTATTAACAAAAGCACCATTAAGATTATTGTCGCTCCGAAGGAGACTATGCTCCTTAGATCTAGAGACTTGCTAAAAGATGGCATCATCTCAATTTCCCCAAGGAGTTCTTCTGAAAGCCTATGCTTATATGTTCGGGACTTTTCATCCTCAGAGTTCTCTTTGAGAAGCTTCATCTTTAAGGTCATATCAGCCTCCTTAAATATTTCAGACAAATGTTTGATTACTTCTCTTTTTCCGTAACCCATAAGATTTGAGAAATCCGATATTGCTTTATAGTTTAATTCAACTCGGTAAATCTTTGACAAAAGAATTTTTGAGAGTTTCTTCAGAGTATGCTCTGCAATATATTCTGCTTCGGGTCCGATTATGCAGAGTATGGGGTCGTGATATACTCTTTTCGTCTTCATGACGTAATCGAGCATGTATATAGTATTTCTTCCATTGGAAATTATGATAGCTTTATCAGCTCTTTCCTTTCTCAGTGATGTGTAGAAGTCTAATCGTTGAAGTCCTTCTCCTCTAGCAGTTAGGAGCGGAAGTCTATAGTATCCATTCTTTTCATCATCGATGATGCTTCTTAATGAGAGAATTATATCCTTTAAGGTTAATGTTTCAGTCGATAATTGAGCGAAAATTTTTCTGGATGAGGGTGTAGAAACATTTTTTGAACGATAATCTCCATTCTCTCTTTTCCCCATTTATCAAATTTGCATACCGAAGATTTACATTTTTCCTTCTAGAAAACCTTCACGATTAAACAAGAGAAACCATTTATTGATGAAGAAAGATGCATACCGCTTATGCATACTTAATGGAGATGTAGTATAGCTTAACTATTCCCCTCTCTGACGTGAAAACTCCAATATTCACTTGCCCATCCTCTTCGCTCCACTGATATACTTCGCTACAGTTTTTAGCATATACCTGAATGAACTCTTTCACTGCAGATTCCACAAGTTTCCAATCGTCCTCCGTCAAGTATGTAACGTTATTGACCATTATCCAAACGTCACCTCTAATCTTCGCTGGCTTAATCAGATTCAGCCCATTTTCGGAGAATATGCTTAAAACTTTTTCGAGTCTTCCCTTAGCTCCTATCTCTACTAATCCTCCAGTAAGAGCATAATATGCATGTGCAACATCAATGCCCACGGTGACGTTTGTACCAGTAGCTGCATCGATTACTCCTACAAAAGCCATCTTCGTTATCACAGCATTCGCAATCTCAGCCTCTATATAGACGGGGATAAAATAGTAGAGCTTATCCCCGATTGAATAAAGCAGAATATTTCCGAATCTCCTACTTGTAAGAAGAGTTAGTTGAGTACGGACATAATCGTCAGTCTCGAAGGCTTGTAAGGCTGCAGATGGCCCTATAAACTGGGTCGTAGCATTAGGAACACTATATAGTTCTATATCGCCGAGGCGGGAACCACCATAGGCTACGTAGAGCCCAGCCAAGTTACGTCCCGGAGAGGCTTGAAACTCAACTAGTTGTAAGCCTACGAAATATGGTTGATCTCCAATAACCATTAACACGTATAGAACCTCACTTGCTCTAGGCCTTTCATAAATTTGCGATCCAGATCTCCATACGAAGGGATCGTCTACGTGGAAGTAGAAGTCTATATCTAGTTGTCCAGGTGAGTCATGCGTGCCGAGAAGTACTTCGGGATATCTCAGCTGTGATATCAACCACTCTGGGGGCTTGCCCCAAGATGAATAATACTTCTTGTAAAAGTCAACTAGAAATCCGTCACTCTTACCTACAATGTATCCTTTCATGCTTCCATCCTCAACGTCTACGAGGACAACGGCGAAGAATCTGAGGTATGAGCTTGCAGCGAACCCGGAATGTAGCGGATAATCGATGTAAACTTGAACTGCATAATATATTTTATTTCCATCGCTGACTAGATAAGCATCTGGATCCATCTTTAAACCATATATGAGTATATTGTTAATCCTTTTGAATACGTCTCTGCAACAGAGCATGTTTATCCTTTCCTGAGGGGGAGAAAATGCAAAACCAAGCTGCCCCTCAATAAGGAACCATAAAATTCTCTGCCACCCCGAGAGAACATAATCGGGCCTTCTAGGATAAGAGACGTTTCCTATCTCGTTAAAACCTTTCACATTCGTGTAGACATTCGTATGGAAGCCTTCACCATAGTAAATGAGCGGTTCTCTGGAAACTCCGAAGGCTTCAGTAACTGGCACAAAATCGCCACTATGGCTATCAATAACTATAATCTTCGAAGTATGCGTGTATATTAGATGAGTGCTTATCCAATCTCTACTTGGATACACAATAGTTGTTGGAGCCGTCCAGTATTCTTTTCCGCCAACATATATAATATCGGAGTCGCTTAGAGTCATCCAGTTAACGCCTATCTGATTCTTCATCTTCGTATATGCTGCTATATGATCCCATTGCCTAACTAATGAGAGTACCTTCGTCACATTACCCTCTGGGAGATCCGAGATCGTGTAGCGGCTGATCTTATCTATCCCCGCGGCCCAGCGCGTGACGGCTATTCGCTTCTCAGTCAGAGGCTTCCATTCATACTCTATCCAATTATTGTTCCAGTTGAGTTTAAAGTATGCAATGAATCCAGCGCCTACAAGCATTATGCCTATTATTAGCAAAGCTAGAATTGTGAAGAAATTTCTACGCTTTATAGAAGATGTTGATTTCGCTCTGAAACCTCCGAGATGAAAGAATACAGACGTAGCAATGAAGCCAGTAAGAAGTGAGAGACAGATTATATAATCAAACGGCGTTGTGATATCCATGGCCCAATAGGGCGCTCCTAAAATTATGCTCAGAACAATGCATGTCAAAACTATGAATAGGTCTCTCACCCATACATTTCTCCCCTCTACAAGAAGATGCTTGAGAAGTTTAATTGCCATTCTAACGGCGATGACCATGAGGATGTAGATGGATACTATGTATACAAAGCGGTACTCAACTTCAAGAGTAGGCATCAAGGAGACAATTTCAGATCTAGACGGAGGAAAAATCGGTAAGGAAAGGATTCTCGGAATCAGGTTCCAGTCTCCAATACCAGCCAGCGTCATGCAGAAGATAGGAGTAACCCTCCCAAGAAACGGTATACCATTTAAAGAAACGAATATAAAGAATAAGGATGCCCATTTAATGAACTGCCAGGAAAGCCACATAGATCCGCTGATTCTTGGAGGAAGCCTCAGGGAGGTAAAGTGAGGAGTCTCCTCAAATATTCTAGGCATAAGCATGAAGGCTCTTCTCAGGGCTGTAAAGAACTCGTAGAGGTCACTACGTCTATACAATGGGTTCAAGGAAAGCAATGCAAAGACTGCTGCTAGAATGAAGGTGTATCCATGATAAAAGACCGTGTCGAACCAATCTATTCCGGCTTTCTGGCGATACATCTCTTCTAGAATAGTCCAGTTAAGCCATACATAGGCTCCGTAAATTGCGATGATTATGAAAACTACTAGTAGAAATATGGAAAACCAGTGACGACGAAGGATACTGGGCTCTTCATACACCATATAAATCATCCCAGCGACATTAGAAATCAAAGAGATGTGAGAGATATAAATGAGATGGTTCCCTCCGCTCTGAATAAGGCTAGAGTTCCCCCTTTAAATACTCTTCGAGATCCGTGATCTCCTTCAAAACAACATCAGAGTGAAATATGATCCATGGACTTGGGTTCTCGAGCTTACAGATTGTTATTGTCCGTTTGCCCCTGAGCTTGGCATAGAAAAGCTCCATGCATGTTCCAGCCGATAGACGAGGTAGATAGGCTACCAAAATATCGCACCACTCGATATCCTCAAGGTCTCTTTTGATGAAGCCAGCAGATGAGATATCAAGTTTCTTTACTCTTCCAGCCCGGTATAGGACCTTCTCTCTAAGCCAAGGATCAATAGGTTCAAAATCACATCGTAGACATATGTCACGTATAACCTTTCTATAGGATTGGTTATCTTCCATTCCTTGAATAGGACCGGAGATAAATACTTGCTTCTTCAAGGCTCCATGAATAATCTATACTTAAGCAATAAATTAATTTGACTTTATGAACCCTCAGCGTTTAAAAATAAGTTGAACCTTGTGAAAAACCAATAGAGGCATTAAGCGGTTTAATGTCTCTATGCTTCTTATGAATCCAAGAATAATAAGCTTCATCTAGATCCTTTGACGTCAGCAAGTATTCCCTGATGAATTCGACGTGCTCTCTAATCAAGTTTGTAGCGGTTTTCCGTGTGAGGCTCCCCGTATCCATGAGAAACATTAAGGTCTCTAGTGGTTTGAAATGGTAGAGTCTCTCAACACATCTAACCCTAACTTGATAGCCATATCTTCTGATATACTTGGCGATTTTCCATCCGGAAATGCCAGTGATACATATAGATTCATCTTCAGCCTTGTAGCCTATGAAATCAGCCTCAGCCTCAAGTATTTCTGATCTGCAACGCTCCTCAAGTGTTCGGATCCACTCTTTTACATCAATTCGCCCCGTAATGCTTGCTCTAAGGGTCAATCTTGCGATTTTAGCTGATGTCTCAGCGAGTATATGGCAATAATCAACATCGCCATAGCAATAGACTTTTGCAGGCTTCCTCAGCCTTTTGAGTGCTTCTAGCAATGGATTATTTAAGTAAAGCCAAGAGGATACAGGTTCAGGGATTAGTCTTAAAGATTCAATTTTGCATAAGAGATCTTGAAGTTTTAAATGGCTCGCTATATATTCTGAAATTAATGATTGGAGATTGCTGGGGAAATCGAGGAAGATCACGCGATAATTAGAGCTTCTAAGAATCTTTGCAGCCTTTAAAGATGATTTTCTGAGTTTTGGAACGATTAGCACATCTATCTTGGACATTCATAATTGAAGAAGATATACGATAAATAAATTTATTCCGCCTTTGTTTTCACGAAACCGAAAACCCTTTACTGCACGACAGAGTAATGGAAGATCGTTAAATTGATTCATGGAGGCTAGCCTTTATGTATATCACGCTTCTATTCGATGTTGAAGATTTAGTTACACCGGAAAGCGATAATATCGTTAAGTGGCTTGCAGAGATACTAACGGATGAAGAAGTTGAGGGCACATTTCTGGTAGTCGCTGAGAAGGCGCGTCTACTAGAGAGAAGAAATAGGATAGATGTTTTGGAAGCTTTAAGGAAACATGATATAGGTTCCCACTCAAACACTCATTCAATTCACCCGACAATATCAGAGTATCTTGAAAATAAAAGATGGGAAGAAGGCGTCAAAGAGGTATACAGAAGGGAACTTCTAGGATTCAAAGATCTGGAGAGAATCTTTAAAAAGAAGATATGGTGCTTGGGGAGGCCTGGAGGAAGCTATGCCCCTCAGCTCGTTTATGTTTTAGGCAAGCTCGGCAAGGCGTATGTCTACTGCCCCGTGATGCTGCCGAATCATAACGTTGCTTGGTTCTGCGGAGCCCTCACCTTCGCAAGATGGTTCGGAGGCTTTGACCAAACATACGCCGACACGGAGAAATTCAATGAGATTCTGAGTAGGCTTGATCGCTTCATCAAAAATGAACATGCAAAGGGAACGGATTGGGTTGGAATCTTCTGTTGCCATCCGACTATGGTTAGGGCCTACGAGTTCTGGGATGCAATAAACTTCGCTAAGGGAGCGAATCCTCCAAGAGAGAGATGGAAGCGTCCGAAGATGAGAACTGGGAGGGAAATGGAAATCGCGAGACGAAACTTCAGGAGACTCGTGAAATTCCTAAAGGAAAATCCTCTAGTGCAGATAAGGACGATTAAAGACCTACTGAGGATTTATTCTTATCAGCCAGAATATATATCAATGAGAGACTTATTGGATATAGCCGTTAAGATCTTGGAAAGGAACGATATCCTCGTAGACCAGAGATTCTCTCCAGCGGAAACTTTAGTAGCCATGGCGGCAAGCATCCTTCTATATGATAGTGCTGGCAAGCTTCCGGAGAAGGTTAAACGAAGAGATGTAATTGGACCCGTAGAAACGCCGCTAGAGAAACCGGAAGCTTCTTATATAAGCTGGAAAGATCTTGTGGATATCTCAGAGAGAATAATTAATCATGTTAATGATAAAGGCTATCTCCCAGCTAACGTCTCGCTTAGTAATGGAAAGGCGGGGATTTCATCAATATATTTCGCATTTGCGGAGACCCTTCTCAACGTAAAAACTGGTGATATTCCAAACAGAATAAGGCTGAAACCATCAAATCCATATCCAAGCATAGCTAAGGAGATAGAAGCCCAGGTGCGGAAAACCCTATCCGGATGGATAATACACAAGCCAGATCTAAACCAAGAGAAGATAGTTGAATATACGAAGCTACAGACTTGGACTTTAAAACCGGCATTTGAGGCTAAGAAGCAACTTTTCAGAGCTGAGGAGATATCATGATGATCATATAAATTTTGGATTTGTTAGTGAGTATGCTTCGTAAGAAGTTGACAATAAGTTTTTTATCCTGACATTTTGCATATCTTCCGCACTATGACAGATTTGTCTGAGAAATCTATTATAGGCAGAAGATACACATTGGTGATGCCTAAATCCATTAGGGAAGAGTTAGCACTCAAGCAGGGACAAAGGGTGCTGATTCGCGTGAGAATGGGAGAATTATCATTGAGCCCTTGCCATGGGATCCCTTATAGGGTAATGAAGAGGTTGTAAGAGAGTCCTAGGAGAAGAGGAGGGAAGAGGTTAAGGCTGAGGAGTGATTGAGAAAACATGCTGGTTGCTGACACAGAGGTTCTCTTCGCTTTGAACCCTAGAGACCGTAAGCATCAGTATGCGATGAAGATGCTTAGAGAGCTTAAGAGCTTAGTGGCATTGTGATGTCTGATGTTGTTGCACTTGAGTTTTGTGTTTAGTGTAGCTCTTTGCATGTTTATCCATAGATTGTTTTATGTTATTGTGATTTCTATACAAAGGATACCCTCCGGAGCTATCTTCTTTTTCTATGAGTGCTTCTTGTCATTTGATAAATGCCCTTAGTTTTTCTTCATCTTTTGTAACGTGGAATGCCTTTAAACCTATTTTTCTGCTTGCCTCAATGAGTCTTTTGTCGCTACTTATGAACGCGTTGCTTCGGCTATGTATGCATGTGTTTATTTGTAGAGCGTCTGCTTCATAAATATGATAGTTTAATATGAGGCTCCACGTTTCTGTGAGAATTGGTGCGTGTATTACAATTATTTCAATTGTTCTTAGACGTATAAGTTTGAGGAGTTCGTCTGCTAGGTTCCTTAAAGTTTGTGTAAATTCCTGTTGGGTTAGCCATTTTCTTCTACGTCGTTCATCGAGGACTCCTAATACTTCTCCAATATTCCATAAGGAGAAAGCTATGATAAGTTCCCCTGCTTCGGCTTTGTCGAAGATTATATCAATGGTTTGGGTGCCCGGCTCGGTTACGTATCGTTTTATTATTGAGCTAGTGTCGAGGTAGAGTTTCAACAACTCTTTTTTGCCTCATCTTTCTAATTATTTCTTCTGAAGGCGGTCCTTTTAGTATGGGTCTTTTGGCTTTGATTTCTGATGAGGATATTGTTCCTTTTGCTTCTACACCTATTCTTTTGAAGCCCAAAACAACTGCATCTTTAACAATAAGGGATCGTAGAAGCGTCTCAACTTCACTGCTGATTTTTCTTAGGCTTCCGTATTTCTGGAATACCTCCTTTTTGAATTCAGACCACACTTTGTCATTTATGTATATACTGACTTTAGTCAACTCTATACCTCTAAAGAGATTTACTGGTAAAGAGTATTTAAGATTTGCTGAATATTTAGCTTAGGTGGAAAGAAGAGATCAAGCGAAAATGGTAATGAGATATCGCGATATTAAAAAGGCCAATTAGACAAAAGTTGGAGCGTAAGGACTTGTGATGAGAAGACGAATCTTAGCTTTAGAGATTAAGCAGTTAAGTTTTGGGGATTCCGTGAAACTATAATATGCTGCTTTCAGATGTGGATGTAGTGAATATTATCTGATTCCAATACCGGGTTGTTGAAAAGTTACAACCTAGTATTTATGTCTAATTTTGAAATTTAATAGGGAATAAGGTCTCTTTTGAGGCTGTTAGATTTCAAAATCTTTTAATAGCAGTGTAGAGCTTAGTGCTTTTTGTGAAGAATTCCGTCTGCTGTTATCAATTTTATTTTGCTCTCTTTTGCTAATGCTAAGTATGATGCATTATGGAAGTTTACGTTTCTGTTTCGGAGATTTGAAATGCAGTTTTTAAGATTTTGTTGTTTGATTGTATGTCTATAGTTTGATATGGAGATCAAGGAACTCTTAATGTACATATAATCTTTTTTAGTATCGACTCGAGAATGCTTCCAGAAAACATTCTTCAGTTCGTAGATTATTAGTGAGGAAGCTAAGAGTGATATTTGTCCTTCACCATGAATGTATTTGGTCTTAGCGATCATTTCTCGAAACTTTCATTACGACGATTTTTGCTCAGCAACTCATTCAAAAACTTTGAATTCAATAATAGATTCAATAAAAAGTATAAAGATTCAAAAAAGAGTTTAGATGGTGGGGCTGGTCGGATTTGAACCGACGACCTTTACCCGATGCAAGGCGCACCTTACATCTACGGGTTTCTTCAAGCTCCAGAACCTCATCATTCCCATGATGGGTCTGCAAACCCGTATCTGCATTCTGGAGCCCGTCGTCATGCCGTTCCAGCAGCCACCGCTTGGGCAAGCTGCTGCTAGACTACAGCCCCTAAAAGATTTCTTGATTACATCTCAAAATATATAAGTTACGTTTTTCGGCGAAAAGTTAAAAAGAGGGAATTCTTAATTCTGATCTGGTTGCCGGCCATAGGGCGCGGGAACCACCCGAACCCATTCCGAACTCGGAAGTTAAACCGCGCTCCATCCCTAGTGGTAGTGCAGTCTTCGGCTGCGCGAAGCTAGGGAAGCCGGCAACTACTTATTCTATGATAAACTTGAGATGAGTATTATCTTAGATCGATGTATGATCTGACTGATACGATTTACGCATGGAGCTTCAGAGATTACTTGGAGCCTCCTCAAGTCATAGAGAAGATCATCCGCTACCTTTAAACAGGAGGATAATGGCCCTTAAGATTCAGATTATGCGAAACCTGCTCTTAAGAGGTTCTAGTATCAGGTAATCCTGCAAAGTAGCAAAGATTGGGTCTTAATACATTCTAGTTATCATCATTTTTAGGGGATGTTTTAATGTGGAAGATAGCTATGCTTCAGCAAAGATATTTGAAGCGTTAGAGAAAGAGGCGCCTCATATTCGAAGGTCTAAGTCTAAACCTGTAGATTATGAAGGCGGGTTAAGGAGCTAGTTTCTCTAATAAAGGGTTATAGCGAGTAATATTTCTTCATTTGGCTATTTGGTGGAAAACTGTATCTGATGTATCGCTTTCTCATGTTATTTAGGAAGAGGGGAGGTAGAGCCTCGTTTCGGTTTTGTTCTTGATTGTTTGCTAGGTATAAAGGTATATCGTGATAATAGTGCATGTGTGAGAAGAAAGTTATGAGAGAGAAAGATGGAAATTCTATGCAGTATTATACTAATTTTTGGTGGTATACGATTGTGCCATTTTTATGCATTCATTTCTTCTTATATAGCTTATAGCGTTTACCTGATGATTCCACTACTTTTATTACTACCGTGTCTCCTTCTTTGATGTCTTTGTTATACTGGTACCATTTGCTAAGTCCTTTTACTAAAATAAGTTCCAGCATCTGGGTTTCCGAACGTTAATGATTCGTCTCCACGTAGTTTAATCTCAACCTGAGCCGCAGGCGGCTTATTTTGGCTCGTCTGAAATCCGCTCTCTATAATCTCAGCTGTAATCTCATGTGCGGCTAATCTACACTCGAAGAGCTTCTTAGCCTTAGCAGCTCCGTCATCCTGATCCATGTGTGGATGGGTTATAGAGAGCACCGATATGTCCCTAGGTTTAGATCTTCAGCCCTAATATTCTCCTCTATTAGATCCACATCGCCTTCTGATCCAATATCAACGAGGACGACGCCCTCCGGCATCGATGAGATAAACATTACATTCTCTGAAAGGCTGTATCTAGCTTCACCAATAATGTATACGCCGTCTATAATCCTTATTTAGCTCTCTCGGAAAAGCGATATCGTGAATGTGGTTTTTATAGTTAATTTTGACGTTTACTCGTATCTTAGAGCCTCAACTGGATCAAGCCTGGCTGCTCTCCACGCCGGATATATGCTGGAAAGCAAAGTTACGGTTATAGAGATCGTCATTGCCAAGCCAATGTATGTAGGATTTACGATGGGATTGAATGGCTCTTTCCTTAACCCTCCCATGAGGCTTGGAGTGAAGCTCTCCAGTATATGGGGCATAACGTATGCCATTCCAAAGCCAAGCGAAGCCCCCGCGATGCTTCCGATTATCCCTATTAGTATGCCTTGGATCATATATAGCGATAGAACCTCTCTATCCCTCATTCCTAAAGCCTTTAGGATTCCTATCTCTCTAACCCTCTCCAAGACGGAGATCATCATTATATTGAATGTTCCCAGTCCAGCAGCTATAAAGGATGTGCTCGCGATTCCAAGGATGAGAGAGTTTATCTGCGCCGTTACAGAAAAAACCGTCTCCACAACCTGCTTTATCAACGTAATGCTCACCCTTCCGCCGAAGGCATATCTGATCAGCTCTGCAACTTGATCAACGCTTTCAGCATCCTCAGCCTCAACCAATACGATGTTATATGAGCCTGTTTTAACGAACATCCTTACATACTCTATCGGTATGAAAATCGTTTCGTCAACATCTATCCTTATCGACGACGTCCCGTAAAGATCTAGGATTCCAACTACAGCGATTATATTTCCTCTGCCTATCTTAACAGATACGGCTCGACCAGTCTTATACATCGTCTGGCTCATCCCGCCGAGGAACATTGGCTGTCCAACTCTATATCTCGCCTCTCCAGCCTCATTAAAGGCGATATTATAGCCTATCAATGCTTGAGGGGCTGGAACATCTAAGTATAGACTACCATCAATCAATCTTATTTCACCGAGCAGATTCTTGAGATCTGATGATGATATGCATAGAAGCGTCACTGAATCTTCCAATCCGGCGATTTTAGTTCTCATGATAAGCATCGGTCTAACAGCTGAGACTCCATTCAGTTCTCTTAATCTCGCGACGTCAGCATCAGTGAAGGGTATCATTTTCCCACGAATGGTGACTATTATAGTGTCAGGTCCGAGCTTACCGAGATTCTGGATTATATTTGCCCTCGTTCCCTCAACCTGAGATGATAAAGCGATTATTGTCGTTACACCCACCGCGATTGCCAATATTGTCAGTATGCTTCTGAGCCTACGCTCCTTTAATTGACGCCAAGAAAGGGCGAGTATGTCTGGAATCCTCATCTGCCTACCGCCACCTCTTCCAGACTATACCTATCACAGCTGCAACCGCTATTATGATGGCTATTACGCCGAGTAATAGCGGATCCTGTATGCTCACGCTGGTTTTTCCAGACTTAGGCACTTGGATCTCTGACTTTCTGGGGTGAGCAACATTTATTGGAATATTGAATGTGACGTTATGTGGAGTTCTCAGATTATCTAAGTATCTTATGATCACGGGCAGAACTATCCTCCTTTGAGTTGTATTTTCAAGTTGAAGGTTGATCGTGATCGTTGTTGGAAGATTAGTCTCTATATTTCCGACATAAACCGATCTTGGACCGAATGGTCTTAGCGGCAGTCCCTCCAAGTCTGGTATGGCATATGCCGCGTATGCAGTTGATGTTCCAATATTAGTTATGGTCATCGTTATGGAGAATGGGCTTCCCGGCGTTGGAGCGGATGGTATGACGGCGGTATCCGTTAGGGATATGTCGATGAAGCCTCTCAGCAGAACGCTTAGCTTATGAGTCTCACTCCGAGATACCCAGAGATCATCATCGAGATATGTGACTGTAGCCATCAATGACGCCGTCTGAGAGGCGACTGATGGAACATAGACTTCCGTTTCGATCAGCCTAGCCTCTCCTGGAGGCAGCCTCCCAATGTAGAAGCTTGCTGACCCAAATATTTCTAGGGCGCCTGTAGGAGATAATGACATCTTAATCTCAGAGAGACTATGACCGCCTGTATTCTCCAATCTTACGCTTATCCCGCTTCTCCTGCCAATAGTCAATTCTCTAGGACTAATAGTTAGTCTCAGCGGAGCTGGATTCGAAGGCTTCACCGGGAGCTGAATGGTCTTTGAGAATGAGTAGGCCACATTTGTCGGGCCGAGGTAGGATCCCTCTACGGTTAGGGATGCTATCTTCCCGCTTAAGCTAGTGGGAACAAAGGATCTTACTGGCAAGGTTAAGTTTCCTCCGGGTTTCAGATCGCCTGTAGATTCGTAGCTCATCGGCTCTATCGATACGGTTGATGAATGTATTCTGGTTATTCTGAGGCTGTGCATCGACGCATCCCCCTCATTCAATATGAGAATTAGGACTCTCTGCTCTCCTTGACGTAGGGAATCATTTAGGGCCCGTATGCCTATTGCGGGTTTACCAGTAACTTCAAACTCGACAGTAACCGTGGAGTTTAGGATCGCATATTCCGAGATGAAGTATTCAAGCGTCAAATTCGCAGTGTAGCTCCCAAGCGTGACGTTTGAACCTATGAATAATGGAAACTGTAGCTCCAATATTGAACCCTTAACTATAGTCTTTGTGTAGACTACTACTGACTCATTGCCTCCTCCAATCGCCTCGAAGCCTCTTGGAAGGGATAGAGCCGCCTTGAGATTATTTAAGGATTTACTCATTTCGTATCTTAGGATCACCGTTAGCTGCGCCGTCTCTCCGGGGGAGACCTCTACCGGCTGATCTACTCCCCAATAGACCTTAAGAACTCTGAAGTGGACTTCCTTCTCCTCACATTGAGAAGAAAACGCTGAGAATGAAAATAGGATGATCAATATGATCATCAGTGAGAGAATCTTATTCCTCATCACCCATATCCCCCTTTACTCCAACTATCCTTCCATCCCTAATCCGGATAATTCTATCACATGCCCTCGTGAGTTCAAGGTTATGCGTGACCATTATGACTGATATTCCCTCATCATCGACAAGTCTCCTGAAAACCTCAACGACAGTTCTTGCTGATTCGCTGTCAATATTTCCCGTAGGTTCATCTGCAAGTATTATCTTTGGGCCATTAGCTAGTGCCCTCGCGATCGCAACTCTCTGTTGTTCTCCGCCGCTAAGCTCCGTAGGTCTCTTATATGCCATCTCTGAGAGACCGAAGGCTTCTAGAAGCCTCAACGCTTTAGCCCTACGAATCTTCGGAGATAAACCATATATCGACATTGTGAGCTCAACATTTTCAACGGCCGTTAAGTACGGAATTAGATTGAAGAATTGGAAGACGAAGCCTATTTTCTCATTCCTATACTCAGCAAGCTTATTCCTTCCTAGACTTAAGAGATCTACGCCTTCAACCATAATTCTTCCTCTTGTGGGTCTGTCAAGCCCGCCTATAAGGTGAAGTAATGTAGACTTTCCAGATCCGGATGGGCCGACAAGAGCGACGAACTCTCCATCGTAAATCTCCATGTTAACGCCTCTTAGAGCCGGGTAGTCAACGCTTCCCACACGATAGATCTTCCATAGATCCTCTGTTATTACGAGCTCATTCATCCTGTTGATCCCGCCATTCGAATGTTTCCTTCAATGCTTAAGCCAATCATCTTTCATTAAGAACTTTTAAATAAGGAATATCATGGGAAAACTGTTTCAGAACGTTTCAGAGAAGCCTTAGTTGATTTAATGACCAGCTAGACGAAGCAATTTTTATGTTACACGCCAATCTTAGGATCATTTTGACCATGAAGGAACGGATTAAAAAGCCTTATTTTTTTATCTCTGCATTCTTCATATTTATGATGATCATCCCGATACTCTGCGTGTTGCTTGGATTCTTCATCGACGGGATTCTCGGATTAACCAACCTGATGATTGGACATCCAGCCCTCAGAATTCTAATTTCCATAATCTCCCTCGCGGTTGGGGGTACTTGACAATAGCGTCAAATCCGTATCTTTATAGATTTGGAGGCGAATTTGCTTGGGGGCGACGTTCTTGAGGGACATGAAACAAAGACTCTAGTGACGGATGGACTATTCAAATATGGAAGGAACCCTATGCTTCTTGAATATACACTGATAGTTTCCGCCGTTGACCCTCTGGTAAACTCGTTGTCCACGGCACTAATAATACCGTTATTGCTGATAATCGGCGAAGGCGTATGGATAAAGCGCGTTGAGGAGCCGAGGCTAGAGAGAAGGTTTGGACGTGAATATCTCAAATATAGGAGGGAGCTTCCCTCTCTGACTCCGTATCTCAAGATGGATAATACGCGAGAATGAGAGGAGGTGATTAAAAAATCGCTATAAGCCAGCCTTGTCTTGCATGAACTAATGCATCACTTCCTGTAAAGCCCAAAGAGAAGATCCCCGAGAGGAAGATGTAATTTTTAATTACTAAACCAATAGGCGGATTTGAGACCGGTTAGATCATTAACTTTAACTGAAAGTCTACTGGCGATATCCTAACGTAACAGCGATCGTAGTAGTTCTGGTCTTCTGCTTCGTCGCATTATTTATCCCTCTGGCTAGAAATTATGTCTGAAAGATAGTGGGATATAAAGCATAACTTTAAGATTATATGTATAGTGTGAGGTCTTTGGGCAAAGAAGTGGAAGGCTTAGAGCTTGAAAATATGCTCAGATTGTCTTGGTTGCTCCTTTGACATGCACAGAGAAGAAGTATTCTGATATTTTAAGAGAAATCGGTTATTTCATCACGTCCTTAGGAACTTTCAGGTGTAAATGTCATTAGTTTTCTTTTCCGTATTTGTTCATAGGCAAATATCTGCTTGGGATACATGTTCTATGCCTCTAACCTTACTCGAGTTCCCATCTACGTTCCTTCTTCATTCTTCTGAGCTTTATCTTGTATTGTAGCGTTAAGAGCTTCTCAGGTGTTAATATCTTGCTGGCGGCGTATAATACTATAAGCGTCAAAGCTGCCGAGTATGGTATTCCATATATAACTTGCATTGGCATGGGTGTAAGTATTATCTCCTTAGCCATTATCATCGGGTATGATGTAGGCATGGCATAGACTAGGATCCGGAGAGCTAACGGAAGAGAGTCAACGCTACCGTAGACTATAAGTAACGATGGGAGTAATACTGGTATGGTTATCACGCTTAAAAGCGAACTTGCGATCCTCACGTCACTGCTCAATGCTCCTATGACGACGCCAAGCGAGGTTACAAATAATATCGCCAATATCAGGCTTACAATGAGAATCGCATATGAAAGTGAAGGCGGGGGAGGTAGCTCCGTAAGTAAACCTCCAACCCCAAATTCTAAGCCTATACCGCTAAAGCATGTTTGAAAATATAGGACAAAGCCAGCTGCAAATATGACTCCTCCGAGAGCGGCCACCACGGATGAGCCTAAAAGCTTCGCCAAGAGTATATCGTATCGACTAACTGGGAAAGTCAGCAACGTCTCCAAAGTCTTCTCTTCATTCTCAACAGCCGTGGCGGTTGCGGCTATCTGAGTAACGGTCATTGATAGAACAAAGAGTATCATTGGAACCAAAACTCCATGGCCTATCATCAGCTGCCCGAAGATCGATCCTGAAGGAGCATGTACGATCTTACCCTTCACCACGGAATACTCGGTAACATTTAAGGGGTTTCTTAAGACTTCGGGATCTACATCCGGAGCTACTCTAGATATCAGAGTTGAACTCAGAATCTCAGATGTTCTTTTTAGTACATTGCTAACTGCGGCCTGAACTCCCATGGACTTGAAGCCCACGCTCCTTATGACTGAGTAAATCTCTATGTTCACTCTCCCAAAACGCTTCAGACTCTCCTCGAATCCTCTATGAATTACAAGTAGAGCTTTGGAGCCTAACTTATCAGCTGACTTAATAGCTTCATCGAGGCTCTTGGCTGAAACTGTAACATTCAAGCCTGAATCGCTCAGCAGCGAGATGAATCTTTCACTTGCCTCCGTCCCATCCTCATCGATAATAGTGACTTTTATTTTTTCCCTTGCGGCCTCCATAGCTTGACTTGTAGTCATCGATATGACGAATCCTATGATCGGGAACATTATGATGGGAATTATTAGACCTATGTATATCCTTGGATCTCTAAGGAGATTCTTAACTTCCTTCTCGACTAGAGGCCTAAGACCTCTCATCTCTTAAGAACCTCCAAAAATGCCTCTTCAAGATTTGAAGCTCCATACATGACCTTTATCTCCTCAGGCTCGCCTTCAGTGATTATTCTCCCCTTATGGATAAATGCGAGTCTCGTGCATAAGTGCTCAACCTCAAGCATATTATGGCTTGATAGTATGAGGGATCCGCCATTTGAGATATGTCTCTTAATTAGATCCCTAACGTGCTGAGCGTGAAATACATCCAGCCCAGCCGTAGGCTCATCTAGAATGGCGATTTTAGGCCTAGTCATCAATGCCCTTGCAACTTGAATTCTCCTCTTCATCCCCTTGCTATAAGTCTTCATCTTATCCATTATTCTATCTCCGAGTCCCGAGATCCTCACAGCCTCCTCAACAGCCTCCTCAATATCCCTCTTAGATCTGAAGTATATTCTGGCAACGATCGATAGATACTCGTATCCTGCTAGATTCCTATATGTCCCCGCATCCTCAGCTAGATAGGAGATCAGCCTCCTCACTTTCGATGCTTCTTCTACGACATCATATCCGAAAATCCTGACGCGGCCGCTTGTGGGCAGAAGGAGAGTTGCTAGAATTCTAAGCGTCGTGGTCTTTCCAGCGGCATTAGGTCCTATTAAACCGAATATCTCTCCCTTATTAACATTAAAGGAGACTTCATCTAGAGCTGTTAATTCCCCAAATCGCTTAACTAAACTATTAATCTCAACTATTCTATCATTGGCCATTCTTATCCGCTCAGCCATTTAAATCAAAACTGACAATAACAATTATATTCTTTGCTATTTTTTAGGGAATCGCTCCATTATGGAGACGCTAAAGTACATTGCAAACTATAGATGATGTGAAGATGAGAAGATAACCGCTATTCCTCCAGTTAAATTATAGCATCTGTACTTGCTGGCTTCGCAGTTATTCATGAAAGTTGAATTGAAAATTGAATTAAGTCTAAAAAGAATAAAGGGAGATGGCTTATTTGGATTTTAATAAAGAAGGTTCAGGCTGGTTAGAGAAGCCAGTAGTAACCTATAAAGATCTTCATTCAGCTGCTATTTTGAAGATTCCGTTTCTCTTGAATTTCTCATAATCGTAGATTCTCACACCTCTAACAACTCGTGTTATCACTCCGCTCTCGCTTGGATTATCTGGTTTCAATCCTAGGTTTAGGGACTTGAATAAGGCAAGTGTCTGCGCGACTATCACATCGAGCATCGGTCTACAGGAATCAGGAATCTTGAAGCCTCCTTCAGGATTGAATTCTATTACATGATCGACATTATTGGCAATTTCTTTAGTTGCCTTATCACAGACGGCTATCTTCACCAATCCGAGGTTCTTGGCGTGAATATCCTCCATCAAGTCTAGCTCGTATTTGCGGATGAATGGATCCGTTGATATATAAAAGACGACCAATGATTTATCGTCAACCGCTACTTCAGGTCCATGTCTGAAACCCATAAATGTGTCAGATTTACAGATTATATTTCCACTCGTCATCTCTTGAAGCTTTAAGCTTGACTCAACTGCGCAACCATACAGTGCTCCGCTTCCTAGAAAGAATGCTCTTTCAAAGTTTAGGTTTGAAATCTCCTTAAGGAGGCTGGAATATTTCTCTATGACAATCTCAGCAGCTTCTGACAGATTTTTTATGATCCGTTCATACCTATCCACGTCTTCAATGTATGCAAGAAATTGAGCGGTTGAGGTCATAGTTGTGAATGAAGAGGTCATAGCTAAGCCTTTATCGTTAGATTCTTCAGGAGTTACGAGAAGCAGAACATTCTCGTCTTCATTAAACATCTTTGCGAGTTTTCCATATCTGTTACACGTTATGACTATATGGCTGACTCTATCTAGAAACTTATTCGCTAAGAGAATGGTGCCGACGCTTTCCGGACTATTTCCGGATCTGGCGAATGATATCAGGATTGTCTCCACATCTTTAAGGAAGATCGAGTCCCAGCTGGTTACTATATCTGTCGTCGGCCAGACTTCAACGTCTTTACACCAACGTTTTCTAAGGAGACCCTCAACAGATAAGCCTATGAATCCTGACGTCCCAGCTCCTGAAAGGATAACTCTGATATGCTTCTTCCGCAGAATCCTTGACTCAATGAAGGATCTTATCTCATCCTTCCGTTTTTTTAGGAGCTCAAAATTTTTCATCCAGACCTTCGGCTGAGACTCTATCTCCTTTGGAGTATGCCCTATTCCCATGGAGATGCGTGTCTCTGGAGGCAGTTCAACTAGCTCATGAAGCGGGTTCATCAAGTTCTTAATCACCATCCATTTGAGATATATATGGTTCTTCACATCTATAAGAATAAAGATTATGATATAAACATTACATCCTCCTCGATGAATAGGTTGTTCGTCTCCATTAAAGGGTCAAGTTTAAACAATGGCTGGATATCATTCTTGGCAATCCCTACTGATTGGAATACTTCAAGCTTGGGCTTGAGAGGTAAAAGTAGATGTCAGTTGCTACTATCAAAACAATGATGCAAACAACTACGGTTAATGCTCTTTGATCCCTATTTTAAACACGGTCTTAAAAATAGAATCTTTTTTTAAATTCTAAACGAAGCTTAGGTGTTGACATGAAAAAACGTATTCCTACCGGAGTAGATGGGTTAGATGATGTTCTTGGCGGAGGGTTTCCTAGGGGTAGCTTGATTCTGATTACGGGGAATCCTAGCACAGGTAAAACGGTCTTTTCAGCTCGGAGAGCTGAAAAAATAATGTGATCAACCAATGAAAAGATAATAAAAGCCGGGAGAGTATTTAATATAATCTTGATACAAGCTATACTTGAAGGCTTAGATTTCGGTGAGATAGTTCTCCGTTTCATGGTGCTGAATTCACAGGTTAAGAGAAGCGAGATGGGAGAGAAGCTAGAGCTCTTCGCTGAAAAACTGGAGGAGGTATTCGGTTCTTGGACAGTAAACATATTCGAGGAGAGAATACCACGGATATTGTCCATGAAGATCGGAATAAAATACTCCGGCATAGAAGATTTTTACTTCTCAAAGGCAGTTAAAAAAGCGTTAAGTAGACCCACAATTCCCCCCGGTATCTTCGCCAAATCTGGTCTTTAACCTCTTTATGAAGCCATAAAGAAGAACAAGTCCAATAAGAAGCATGCGTTCAAGTATGAATCAGTATCATAACGTAAGATAGAATGCTCTTATCATGCAATATCCGTCAAAATTGGACATAATTTCTATGCTAAACATTACTTGAGCTAAAAGAAGACAACGGCAATCGTTTTATCGATCCAGTGGATGATCCAACCCTACTCTTTGTGGGGCTGGTGTGCTGATCGTAACCCGCCTTCTGTTTAGACGGCATTTGACTATACGGGCTACCCGCGTCTCACACAGAGACTCATCGACGTCTATTCGCCCTTTCACCCCGCAGGACAACCGTTTCACCGTTTCCACCCGTTCTACTCGGCGACTTAGCACGCCTCAACGTCACAGATCCGGGTGGACGTTCCGTTTCTGTTCTGGAGCCAAGGCTCTCGCCCTACGCCTTGCGGCGTTGCGGTCTGTGCGGTGGGCGAGGTTTCCTCAGGTCTTACGGCCCGACGGCCGTCCGTCAGCTCACCAGCCCCTAAATAAATCAGCGTTTAATATATGATAAACTTTTTTGTTTTAAGCTGTTTCGAGCCTGTATCGGGATGTTTCCCTCTCGAACTGTATTAGGGTATTTACCGATTTACAGAGGGGACATTTCAGTAGTTTTCCTCGCCACATTCTTTGGCAGTTACTGCAGTACGTTAGGGGCTGATCGTACGTGTAGAATCCTATGTTATAGTGGTCGATTATACTTCTTGTTATTGAGAAGAGTTCTTCCGGTGATGCCTCAAGGTTACTGAGCGAGATCTTCGCTAAGTGACTTCCAGGAATAATCTTCTGCATGTGAGATTCGATCTTTAAGTATTCTTCGAGGGGAATTTCGGCATAATGAGGAACTATGTTAAGGTTCGTGTAGTAGGGTCTTTCCCTTTCGCCCTGTGTGAGAACCGTTCCAAGCCCATATTTCTCGATGTCTAGCTGAGCAAGCCTAGTTGCAGCTTCGAAATCGTATGGCAACCCTAGCTTAAATCTCATACCGGCTTTTCTGCCATATCTTTCAATATTGTCAGTTAGGAAGGAGATCACTCTATCTGCGAAGCTAAGCGCGTGGGAGCTCTCTTGAATTGTTTCTCCAATCATGAACTGAAGAGCTTCGTTCAACCCCACAAAACTTAGGATCGAGAGAGAATTATCTATTCTGAAGTAGTAGTCTCCCTCCTTCCTCTGTAAGAGGAAGGGAAGAAGTCCCTCATTAGCTCTGCTCTCAATTGTACGATGCTTAATCCTCAAAGCCTCAAGACCTTTTTCTACAAATTCTTGAATCTTCTCAAAGAATTTATCTTCATCTTTATCAGACTCGTAAGCCGCCCTCGGAATATTAACTATAACTTCATCCATGCATCCAGTTC
>Ga0164310_10000415_pt1 | contig 22470 bp, 22 predicted proteins | sample GuaBasSedimGuay1_FD_121795 | JGI IMG/M metagenome (GOLD analysis project Ga0164310, IMG submission 121795) | Subseafloor sediment microbial communities from Guaymas Basin, Gulf of California, Mexico - Guay1, Core 4569-9, 0-3 cm | ecosystem: Environmental > Aquatic > Marine > Hydrothermal vents... | reverse complement strand
TCTTGTCTCCAGCAATTAGTTAGGGGACAGGGTCGTCGCTATGTGCCTTCAAGCAGCATGGAGTCGAATGATCCGCGGTGATACATATTAGATTCTCCTCTAAGCTAATTCTTGACATAAGTTCTCCGATGAAGAACTCGTCTATTTGACTGATTATCTCTGCTTTTCTTCTGAAATTCCCATCATGCCCAGGTTCATCTGGTCCTTTAATATGAATGTAGAAGCAGTCATAACGGTCATAAACTTCCATTAATTTTTTTATTCTGAGAGTGCAGTCCGCTTTTACATCCTTAGTAGGTGGAGGAAGATCGACAAGATCCATCCCCGCCAATTTTGCTATTCCCCTTTCAACCGGCATATCGGCGAAGCAGACGAATCTAACCCCGTAACGTTCATTAATGTTAAAGAATTTCGGAACCTTATCTCCCGCATCTCTAGAAAGGATCACATTCGCCTTAAGTTTCCCTTCAGCTTCACGTCTCCTATTGACCTCATGCTTATCCAGAACCCTGTGGCTTTTCTCAGTGAATTCATTAACTAGATCCGCTGCACGTCTAGCTTCCTTACTATCTTTAAGCGGGATACACTTCTTCAATACCATTTCGAACTTTTGCTTCGCAACTCCCATTCCATGAATACGCTCATAAGCTGGATCAGTGTTAGTTATCTCAGCGGATAGAGGCGCATCCTTACTCTCAATCACAAGCACAGCTCTATGTCCGAAGGTGTTCTTAAATTCGAATGTGGCTGGATGAGATTCTAAGCGAACTTTATGATTTACAGCTTCAGAGAGCACCCTAGCTTCCTCTGTGGTTAACGTCCTCCCCGCTCTCCTATCGATTATCCTACCATCGCCGCCTAAGGTTGCAAAGTTACATCTTAAAGCAAGATCGCCATCTTTCATGCTTAGGCCTGCGCCATACGCTTCTATTGGTCCCCGTCCGACATGATACTTGAAGGGATCATACCCAAGTATAGAAATAACTGCGACGTCGCTTTCGGGGGATACGCCCTCACCTACAGTATACATTAAACCCAATTTTCCCTTACTTGCTAGATAGTCAAGATTTGGAGTATCAGCAAACCCTAATGGAGTCTCGTTGCCTAGCTCCTTTATTGGTAAATCGCCAAGTCCATCTATAACAATATAGAATAGCTTCAATCTTCACGCCTCCACGCTTTCTATTGAAGTGGCAATAGTGCAGAGGAGTATTTTAGTCTTTTCAAGCAGGGACGTTTTCTAGGCAGATTTATTAAATGATAAAGATATTATCTTGAGGAGGCTGGGAGGAGGATTCATGCCCAGATTTAAGGCTGAAACCTTAGAGGAAATATCGGAGAAAATATTCATATCTTATGGAGCGCCAGCTGAGAGAGCAAGGCTTGTATCCAAATTTCTTGTCAAGGCGAATCTGTGCGGTCATGACTCTCACGGCGTAATTCGAGTTATTCAGTATGTTAAGGCGATAGAAGAGGGAGATCTTAAGCCAGATGCTAAGATCGACATTATAAGGGAGACGGAGACATCAGCGCTCTTGAGAGGGAATAGAGGATTCGGACAAGTTGTAGCTAAGAGAGCCATGGAGTTGGCTATTGAGAAAGCTAGGAAGAAAACGGTTAGCGTAGTCTGCGCTTTTGATCTCTATCATATGGGAAGACTAGCGGATTATACGATGCTTGCAGCTGAGAATGATATGATAGGAATATCCATGGTTAATTCTGCTCCCAGCGTGGCTCCATATGGAGGAATAGAGCGGCTTCTCAGCACGGCGCCAATAAGCTATGCTTTTCCAACAGGGAAGGAAAACATGTTTGTTCTCGATATCTCAACAAGTATGTGCGCCGAAGGAAAAGTTAGAGTTTCTCTTCATAAAGGTGAAAAGATGCCAGAGGGATTTATAATCGACAAAAATGGAAATCCAAGTGCGAATCCAAAGGACCTCTATGAGGGAGGGACGATACTACCACTGGGAGGAGATCTTGTCGGATATAAGGGATTCGGGCTCGGATTAACAGTTGAAGTTATGGCGGGTATATTATCGAACGACAAGTGCGCTTATGAAGCTGGCAAGAAAGGCAATGGAGTCTTCTTTGAGGTTATAAATATTAATGATTTCATTCCAATCGAGAGATTCAAGGAACGCGTCGATGCATTGATAAGGAGAATAAAATCTTCAAAGCTGAGAGCCGGATTTAAGGAGATACTGATTCCAGGAGAGCCGGAAATTAGAAGAGAGAGGACAAATAGAGAAAAGGGCATATCCATCCCTGAGAGAACCTGGAACGAGATAGTGGAGATAGCCAAGAGGAAAAATATAGATATCAATGCATTTATAGATGAAGCTTTATTGAAGTAAAACTGGTAGATGAGAAAGTATCTAGAGTCCTCACGAGTATAAAGTATTCTTTTAGCCCGTCTTCGTTACGATATAATATCAAGCGCTATACTTACGTATTGAAAAAAGTTTAATTTTTTTCTTCGACATTCATGCTGGGTTAAGACATGAACACATCTGAAATAGTAAATGTTTTAGAGAATCTCTTAAAATCTCTTGAGAAGGAAAAGGAATCTCTTAAACACATTCTACTCGGTGGAAAAATCTCTCATGAAGTATTTAATTTCTTGAACAAGAAAATAGAAAGAATGGAGATTCTAGCTTTGGAGCTAGAAAAAAATCTGAAAGAGGAAAAAGAATTTCAAAGAGAGATTAATCTTAAAGGGATCAGAATCTTCGAAACTCTTCTCGTCGATTTCAGACATAGACTCCTCATGGGAGATATGGAAGAAGAAGATTTTCAACGATGCGACAAGGTTATAAGTAGAGGATTAGACTCCATCAAAAGGCAGGTCGAGGGAAAAAAGGAAGTAATAATGACACTTCAGCAAATAAAGAACTCTCCAAGTAAAGAGTTTGAACATTTTGAAAAGAAAAACGATATAGATAAAAATGAAGAGTCTCCAAAGATTCACTGCATGAATCCTTGGAAGCCGGAATGCAGAAATACAGACATTGAAGTGAGCATTTACTATAAGGGGAAGATGATTCCCATATGCCATGAATGCTGGAAAGAAATAGCAAACAGAGACATTGAATGGTCAAGTATCTAAAAAGAGTATAATATCTTGTTTCGAGAAAGCCAAGCAAAAACTTATATTTATCGTTATTTCATGCTTATTGAAGGCGAGCTGAAGATGCGTGGTGAACGCCAAATCCAGAATTAACTTTAATTGGCATTCCTTCCATAAAGCTCTGCCGAAAAACGTGATACTTTATAATTTTGTATCTAACCATTATGAAGAGGAGAGATAATAAACAATGTTTAAGGAAGTTCCTACGACTGTCGACTTTCCGAAGCTTGAACGCAGAATACTAAAGTTCTGGGCTGAGACGAAAGCCTTCGAGAAGCTCGTCAAGATGAATAAAGGCAAGACTAAATGGTCATTTATGGACGGACCTATCACGGCTAATAATCCAATGGGTGTTCATCATGCTTGGGGACGTACATACAAGGATCTGTTCCAACGATTCAAATCTATGCAAGGATATAATCTCAGATATCAGAATGGCTTCGACTGTCAAGGATTGTGGGTTGAAGTTGAGGTGGAAAAGAAACTCGGATTCAAGACGAAACGCGACATAGAGGCCTATGGAATTGCAGAATTCGTGAAAAAATGCAAGCAGAGAGCACTTAGGTATGCTGCGAAACAAGTTGAGCAATCAATAAGGCTTGGATACTGGATGGACTGGGATGATCCAGATACCTTGAGGTACCTAGCTGAATGCCTCGAGAAGTCTGATCAAGTAATAACTATTCAAGGCAAGAAGGGTCCAGTGACAGATATCGCTGAAAGGATCGTCGGAAGGCTAGGATCACCTGAGATCGGAGGATCCTACTTCACAATGTCTGATGAAAACAACTACATGATATGGTCTCTGCTTAAAAAGTGTCATGAAAGAGGATGGATTTATAAAGGCAGAGATGTGATGCCCTGGTGTCCAAGATGCTCAACTGCTCTTTCTCAGCATGAGATAGTGACTGAAGGCTATAAGGAGCTGATTCATCCCGGTCTTACACTCAGATTTCCGCTCAGAGGGAAACCAAAGGAATCACTCCTTATATGGACCACTACTCCATGGACTCTAACATCTAATGTAGCGGCAGCCGTCCACCCGGGTCTCACATATGTGAAAGTGAAGTTTAAAGATGAATATCTATACTTAGGGAAGTTCGCGCTTGAGAGGGTTCTTCCGAAAGGGAGCTACGAGATTGTTGAGGAAATAAAAGGTGAAGAAATGGAGGGATGGATGTATGAGGGACCCTACGATGAGCTTCCAGCTCAGAAGAGATCAGGAGCCGCTGATACCCATAGGGTTATCATGTGGGAAGGTGTAACAGAGGAGGAAGGGACGGGCATAGTTCATATAGCGCCAGGCTGCGGAAAAGAGGACTTAGAGCTTGGAGAAGAATATGATCTGCCAATCATCGCTCCACTGGACGAGTTCGGAGTCTTCATTGAGGGTTTCGGAAAATTCACAGGTATCCATGTATATGACTCAGCTAAGATTGTTATTGAGGACCTAAAAAAGAAAGGATTGCTCTTTAAAGTTGAAGATTACACTCATAGATATCCAGTTTGCTGGCGCTGCGGAAGCGAGCTTGTCTTCCGCCTGGTGGATGAATGGTTCATAAGCATGGGCAAGAAACTCGATAAGCCCCTTGACGAGATAACAGAAGAGGAGAAGAAAGAGAATCTACGCTACCAGATAATAGATTCTGCTAAGCAAGTTCGATGGATACCGGAATATGGGCTTCAGCAAGAAATTAACTGGCTTCTAAACATGGAGGACTGGATGATCTCTAAGAAACGTTACTGGGGTCTAGCTCTCCCCATATGGGAATGCAAGAAATGCGGATATTTTGAGGTGATAGGTAGCAAGGAGGAACTCAAAGAGAAGGCGGCTGAAGGATGGGATATCTTTGAGGGACATACTCCTCATCGTCCTTGGGTGGACGCAGTCAAGATAAAATGTCCAAAATGCGGCGCTCTTATGTCGCGTATTCCGGACGTTGGCAATCCATGGCTAGACGCTGGAATCGTTGCATATTCAACACTCCAGTATCGAACAAATCGGAAGTATTGGGAAGAGTGGTTCCCAGCGGATCTTGTCTGCGAATCTCTTCCAGGACAGTTCAGAAATTGGTTCTATGCCATGCTTGCTATGAGTACAATCATGGAGGGAAAAGCTCCCTTCAAGGCTTGCTTCGGATATGGTTTGGTTCTCGGCGAGGATGGACGTGAGATGCATAAGTCATGGGGTAACGCTATAGAATTTGACGAAGCAGCTGAGACGATGGGAGCCGACGTTATGAGATGGATGTATTGTAGTTGGCATCCGGAGAATAATCTTCCCTTCGGATATACAAGAGCTAAAGATGTTAAGCGACGCTTTCTCATCCCGCTGTGGAATGTTTATAGCTTCTTTGTAACTTATGCCAACCTAGATAACTGGACTCCGAAAAACATGGTTGAGTACGGGTCTCTTTCACTCTTAGATCGATGGATCCTCTCGAAGCTAAATGTGCTAATCAAGTATGTGACGGAGCGGTTAGAGGACTTTGATCCATACAATGCATCGACGGCGATTGAAAGATTTGTTGAGGAGCTATCAACATGGTATGTTAGACGCTCTAGGAGGCGATTCTGGAAGAGCGAAAAAGATGAAGATAAGAATGCAGCTTACACAACACTATACACATGCTTGACAACTCTCATCAAGCTATTAGCGCCTTTTATACCTTTCACCTCCGAGGAGATATATCAGAATCTCATCCGCAGAGTGGATAGTAAGGCTCCGGAAAGCGTCCATCACAATAGATGGCCCAAGCTAGATGAAAAGATGATTGACAAGAAGTTGATGGAAGAAATGAATCTAGTCATAAAAGTTTGCAGTCTAGGGCGATCCGCGCGTAGCAGAGCTGGAATAAAGATCCGTCAGCCCCTTCCAGAGATGCTGGTAATCGCCGATAAAGAAATACTCAGCCGTATTGAAAAGTTTAACAGTCTCATCATGGACGAGTTGAATGTGAAAGACCTTCAGTTATCAACAGATAAGCATAAAGCCGTAGAATACATCGTGAAGCCTCGTCCAGAGGTCCTAGGCAGAAAATATGGCAGATTATTCCCAAAGATAAAAGAGACCATAGAAAACAATGCTGAAAGATATGCGAAATCTTTCATTGAGGGAAAAAACGTTGTATTAAATGTGGAGGGACAACAAATAAAGATATCTCCGGAAGAAGTTGAAGTGAAAACGCAACCGAGAGAGAAATATGCAGTAGTAGAGGAAGGTGAAATTTTAGTAGCCATGGATACAAGGATCACTGAAGACCTCAAAATGGAGGGGCTTGCCCGAGATATTGTCAGACGAATACAGAATCAAAGAAAAGAAGCTGAATTTAACATTGCAGATTGGATAGAGACCTATTATGAGACTGGACCGAGCCTTTCCAGAGTATTCGAGAAATTCGGAGAGTACATATCAAATGAGACCCTTTCAAAAGTTATTCTCAGATCTAAGCCTCCGAAGAATGCGCATATTGCAACTTATAAAATAGAGGGGGAGACATTAAAGATAGGACTCGTTAAAGTTGAGAATTAATCTTCGTTCAAATCTTATCTTTTTGTATTATCTGAATTTATTCAAGATCTATTCCGGCTTAAGAATTACTTTAACTGCTTCTTTTCTTCTAAACTTTTCAAATCCGATCTTCCATTCGTGAAGAGGTAGCACATCCGAGATTAATGGCTCAGCTTTCACTAACCCTCTTGAAAGCATTTTCACAGCTATGTTCCAAGAAGTCCATCTCTGTCCAAGAGAACCTCGAACCTTCAGCTCCTTATAAGCCACAAGATCAAAATCGATGCTAAATGTTCTGCCAAATAAGCCTATCTGAGTATATTGACCCATTCTCCTCACCATTTGAAGCCCCATCCGAGCGGCGTTTGGAGAACCTGAACACTCTATGAACACATCGGCACCGGAGCCGCCAGTAATCTCCGAAACTATTCTCCACGGATCCTCCTCTTCCACATTAATAATCATATCCGCTCCCAGAGTCTTCCCTAGCTTAAGCCGTTTCTCATCATGAGGTAAGCCGCAGAGAATTACATATGCGCCTTGAGACTTCGCTATCTGCGTGCTTAGTAGACCAATAGGTCCCGGACCCGCTATTACGGCAACATCGCCCGGATCTATTCGTGTCTTTTCCACCACTCCGTTAACACAACAGGCTAGAGGTTCGCAGAGGGCTCCCGCAAGAAAACTAACATTATCTGGAAGCTTATGAATAAGCTTACTTGGCGCAACACAGTACTTCGCAAACGCTCCATCAAACCAGTATCCGATTAGCCTCTTCTCAGCGCAGACATTATAATTTCCAGTTTTACATGGCAGACACTCGCCACAAGTGTGAATAGAAGTTTCCGATGTAACGCGATCTCCAGGTTTCCACTTTGTCACAGAAGATCCAACCTCGGCTATTATGCCGCTGAATTCGTGACCCATTATAACGGGAGGCCTTACAGGGAGCTCTATGTCCCCATCGAGGATATGAAGATCTGAACCACAGATACCCCCTGCCTTAACTTCGATAAGAACTTCATCCGGTCCCGGAGATGGTTTTGGGACGTCTCTTAATTCAACCTTTCCCTTTCCATGAGCATATTTGACGATCGCCTTCAAATGTATCTCCTCCATTGCTACTGACTCTATTTTCGTATTATTTCGAGATCTCTGCGACTATTGCATTACTTAATCTTATGATATCCTTGGTTCTTATCTCGAGGAGCCTCTTTCGGGAGCCTCCTCCACAATAAACAGTCTTATGCTGCAGAAGAGACTTATCAATAACTGTCCTCATCTTGGTTTTATGTCCAACCGATGGAGTTCCTCCCGGAGGATAGCCGCTTATCTCCTCGGCTTCTTCGAAGGATACCAGAGACACCCTGCGGACTCCCAAAGCTTTAGCGGCGGATTTTAATCGGACCTTCCTATCTCCGGGAATTATAAGTAGTATAGGCTCACCTTCATTTGTTTTTGAGATCAAATTTTTCGTTACTCGGTGAAGCTCTAAACCAGCCGCCCTCGCAGCGTCAGCTGTATGAATAGTCTCTTCCTTCTCAATGAATCTATGCCATACTTCCAGTCTTTTTAGATATTTCTCCAGAAAATCTTCACCTATCATTCCAGTTTCAACTCTCCACTTTCAGATGCTTTGTAGATCCTAAAGATAACATTACCTCTCCACTCATATTCTGAGTACTATTCGCGCTGAAAAACCCGGTACTTTTCAGAGCGTTCAGTACAGTACTGCTAGCTTTACATGCGAAGGAAATAATCCCAAGGGGAAATTGGCAATCTCAAAGATAATAGTCTATTCTCAAGCTAAATATATAATTGGTTAAATTAATCGATAGACACTTTATCCCCTCGAAAGTCACGTTTAAACCTGCCCAGTTCATTATTAATCTCTCTAAGCTGTTTAGAATCAAATACCGGCCCATCTCTGCAAACTCGATACTTTCCAATAACGCAGCTTCCACATATTCCAATGGCGCAGCGCATAATGCGTTCTAGACTTGCCTGCATGGGGACCGTGTACTTCTCAGATAGGAGAAAGAGCTTGCGGATCATTAACTCTCTTCCACATGCATATAAGGAATCGAATCTTCTTTTAGAAAGATATCTTTCAGCAACATCCGTTACTAATCCTTTAACACCATAGCTACCATCGTCAGTTGTGAATACTATCTCCAGATCATATTCGTCACGTAGGAGATTTAATTGGTCCTGAAAGAGAATCTCTGAATGCATCTTCGCTCCTTCTATGAAGAGGGTCTTAACGCTATTTCTGAGGAGCTTATTTATGAGCAAGAGAAGAGGGGCAGATCCTATTCCTCCCCCTACAACTAACGCCCTTTTCCCAAATATTTTAAAATGCGATCCGAAAGGTCCTCTGATCCCTATGAGGCCACCCTCCGCCATTTTATTAAGAGCACGAGTCGCTTCACCAACTTCTTTAACAGTCACTGCTGCCAATCCATCTGAAGCGAATGATATGCTCAGTGGAATCTCATCTACGCCTGGAATCCACACCATCAAAAACTGTCCAGGCTTAGCTAAAGATGAAAGTTTATCTTTGAAGAATATCGACTTAACATTATAGGCTTCGATTTTAACCTTATCGATCTTAACGATTCTCAACTCATTATTCTTTATGTGCCAGCCCAACTATATCCCTCACACTTCTAAACTTCTTCCTACTAAGATAATCTTCTATTCCGTCAGCTATTCTTTTGAATATTGAGAGATCTTCATAAGCGATTGCGGAGCCTATCTGGATGGCTAATGCGCCGGCGAGCATAAATTCAACAGCGTCTCTCCAAGTTCGCACTCCTCCGCATCCGATCACAGGTATATCCACGGCTTCATAGATCTCATAGACACATCTCACAGCAATTGGCTTTATCGCTCCCCCGGAGAGTCCTCCTATCTTATTTGCAAGTATCGGTCTGCATGCTTCTACGTCTATAGCCATCGCCCGTATAGTATTTATCGCCGTAATTGCATCTGCGCCGGCTGAGGCAGCTGCCTTAGCTATCTCTTTTATGTCTGCAACGTTCGGAGTTATCTTCGCAAAGACCGGGCAGTCCACAGCTTCCTTAACCATCTCAACTATGAGACTGACCATTTCAGGATCCTTCCCGATCTCAGCCCCACATCCTTTAATGTGAGGACATGAAAGATTCAATTCGATAGCATCCGCACCGGTCTCAGCCGCTATTTCCGCTACCTTCGCGTATTCCTCTGAAGAAAAACCGTAAATGCTAACTATAAGTGGAACTTTAAGATCTCGCAGCTTCTTAATTTCCTCGGTAAACCTTCGTATTCCAGGGTTTGGAAGTCCAACAGCGTTTAGAATTCCACACTCAACTTGTATAACCGTGGGATTCTTATATCCTTCACGAGGTTCCAATCCTATAGATTTAGTTGTTAAGGCTCCCGCTCCAGCACGGGCTATCTTCATTAAACATTCAGCCGTTATCCCGAGAATTCCAGAAGCAAGAATCGTAGGATTTCGAAGCTTCAAACCCGCTATCTCAACATCCATTTGTACCTGCATATCGTGATGCCTCTACATAAATCAGCATCTTAATAAAAAAAGGCGTTTTCCCTCTAAAATTTGATGGCCACGATAAATTAAATGTATAAAGATAGGCATTTATAAGCTATTTAAAGAATTTTTTCACATGTGTGGAAAACGTTATTGGCTATGATAGTAATAATCTTATGTAGTCGGTGAAAGCATTGAAAGCATTCATTGTGCCGTCGGTCATTGGAATTTTAGCATTAGATAATGAAGGGAAAATTATTGAAAAAAGTCTCTTTCCGAGAAACCCTATAGAAATCGCGGAGAGGCTGGAAAGAATAAACTCAGGCGAGACTATATATGAACTGGAGGCATTAGTTAAGAGACTCGAGAAAAAAGGTTATGAGATCTTCGTCTTTGAGGATCTAAGCCTCGCAAGAAACCTCCATGAACGACTTGGAGTCTCCTATGAGGTGGAGTCACCATCAAGCGTTGCCAGATTCTTCCGAAAAAATATTGAAGAATACGCTGTTAAGACGCAGTTTCTGAAGTCAACGTCAGAGCTTCCTAGACTCATTTATGACGTATCCATAGAGATATCTAGGAGATCCGTGAGGAAGGCTGCTGAAAGAAGGGATTTTCTAATAGTTCAAGCAGTTGAGACGCTAGATGACTTGGACAAGACGCTAAATCTCTTCGCAAATCGAATACGTGAATGGTATGGGCTTCACTTCCCCGAGCTCTCACGTCTAATAAACAATCATGAAACATACGCAAGGCTTGTACATGATCTGGGAGAAAGGAAATTTTTTTCGGAGGAAAACCTTAGGAAAACTAGTCTGCCCAAGGAAAAGATTAACAAAGTGGCTAGAGCTGCTCGGGCATCTATGGGTGCTGACCTTCGGGATAACGACATAGATAAGATACGAACTCTTTGTGAGCAATATATGAATCTGCTTGCTGCCAGAAGAAAAATCGAGAGCTACCTTAAAGAAATGATGAAAGAGGAAGCTCCCAATGTCTCAGCGATAACTGGGTCAATACTTGGAGCAAAACTGATAGCATTGGCGGGAGGATTAGAGAACCTAGCTAAAATGCCATCAAGCACAATACAACTTTTAGGAGCGGAGAAAGCCCTTTTCAGATCTTTAAAGACTGGAGCCCGCCCGCCGAAGCACGGTGTTCTCTTCCAGCATGTCTTAGTTCACGGATCAAAGAGATCCTTAAGGGGAAAAATCTCTAGAGCTCTAGCTGGAAAAATAGCAATAGCTGCGAGAACAGACATATTCAGCGGCGAATATATTGGAGACCGCTTGAAGAAAGACCTATTAGATAAGATAGAAGAGATAAAAAAGAAAAGTTTAGAACAGAAGACACCCAAGAAAAAACGTAGGAAGAGAAGAAGATGAGCATAAAAGTTACGCCTAATCAAAGATTTCAAGGCGTATATAATGTAATCTTAGAAGACGGATCCGAAAGGATAGCTACGAGGAACCTTACGCCTGGAAGAAACGTTTATGGAGAGAGGCTAATACGGGTTGGAGAAGAAGAGTATAGACTTTGGGATCCATTCAGAAGTAAGCTTGCAGCCGCTATACTGGAGGGAATGAAGAACCTCCCTATAAAACAAAATGATAAAGTTCTATATCTTGGAGCCGCCTCCGGAACGACTGCGAGCCATGTATCAGACATAGTCGGAGAAAAAGGCTATGTGTACTGCGTTGAATTTTCACATAGGTCAATTCGCGATCTCATAGACAATGTTTGTAGATTCCGCTTAAACATGGCCCCAATACTAGCCGATGCAAGATTTCCAACAAGATATACGTCTCTAGTAAATGAGGTTAACATTATATACTGTGACATTGCTCAGCCTGAGCAAGCCCTCATTCTATCCAACAATGCAAAAATCTTCTTAAAAGATGACGGATGGACCATGCTTGCGGTGAAAGCAAGAAGTATAGATGTCACCAAAGAGCCATCAGAGATTTACCGTAGAGAAGTTGATATACTGAGAAATGAAGGATTTGAGATATCTGAAGTTGTTGATCTCGAACCATATGAGAAAGACCACGCCATGATCATCTCACGATTAGGGATCTAGTTTTTCCGCGGCACAATTGCAGCCTTGGACCTACTACCATAAGACCTCTCTTTTATGGCATGATCAAACCTTTCTAGGAGATCAGAACTTATTGATACGCTGAATCTGACAGTTTTAGCCATATGATTCCTCCTAGAATATCTAGGAACTAGATGACATATATAACAAAAGCTTGGTGGAGCGCGACATAAAGTAGAATATGTTCAGTATTTAGACCTTAAAACTCATAAAAAATATCGAAAATTCATCGAATTGAAGATTAAACAGGCTCATTCAGTTTCTTGCCTGTTCTTTTAGTCCATTCGCTTATTGGAATTGCGAATTGTTTCTCCACTTCACTTCTATAGATGTTATCGTATGTGCAGAACGATCGGATTTTCCCATCAGGGGTCGCGTAATGTATCGCGCATCTTTGGATTCTGTCAAGGTCTATATTCCATACATCCTGGAAATGCATTATTCCGATCATGATAACCTTGTACATTAGCGATGCTAAGGCTTCGTAGCTTCCCTTAGTCACCACGTCCTTTATCAAGTCTCTTATAAGGCTTGACTTGATCATGGGCAGAAACTTCACAATCTCAGCTTTAGCTCGTGTCTTTCTCCCCTTAACTCCGAGATAGTATATATTCCAGAAGATTTCCGCGAGTTTATCCACGTCAACATAGCGTGTTATAGGCGTGTAAGATCCATCCTCGATCACTATGAAGGTTGAGGCTCCGCACATCGGATGCATTGTAAACTCGGGATATGATCTGCCTTTCAGCACTTCCATGCCTTTAGCTATAGGCACGGGCCAATTTACAGGTCTCCAATCTTTGACTAGAATCTTCTCATCCGTCTGCTTCTCTATCAATTTGATAGCGTCTGGTATTGTTATACGCATCTTTCGCATATCTTCCTTACGTGCTCTCCCAGCCATGGAAATAGGCTGAATATTAACGCATCTCACAACATCGCGATTCTTAACAGCATATTCAATTGTATCTCCTAAGTCTTTATCGTTCACTCCCCTAGCAAGGGTAACTACCAGAACGATAGATCTTAAACCGATCTTTCTTGCGTTCTCTAAAACCTTATTCTTTATCGGCACGAGATCCGTTCTACCTCGGAGTTTCTTGTAGGTTTCCTCTCTTAACCCGTCAAATTGTAGATAAACAGTATTCATACCAGCTTCATAGAGTTCCCGAAAGTAGTCTATGTCTTCAGCTAGTCTCAAACCGTTGGTGTTCACCTCAACATGAGTTATTCCAGCCTTGTGTGCTTCACGGATTAGATCGGGTAGGTCATTTCTCAGCGTGGGCTCTCCACCGCTGAACTGAAGAGCATTGCAGGGCCATGGATTATTAGATCTTAGAAGCTTAATCATTTCAACGATCTGTTCATATGTAGGTTCATAGACATAATTTGCGGCTCCAGCATATGCGAAACAGATTGGACAGGCCATATTGCAACGATTAGTCACGTCAATTATGCCTAGGATGGTATGCGTTTTATGCCATGGACACAAACCACAGTCGTAAGGGCATCCTTTATTAACCTTGGTTAGGGGATTCTCCAAGCCTGACCCCAAATATCTCGCTGAGTTCCAGTTCTTATAGAACCATTTGTACATCTCAGCGTCCCCCCAGTAGACGTCCTCGAACTTTCCATGTTCGGGGCAGGTTTTCTCCAGATAGATTACGCCATCTTCCTCATATATTCTCATGGGAATCCTTCTAAAACAGACTGGACAGATGCTTACTGAATAAGTCTCAAATTTCTCTTGGCTCTCCATAATGACCATCTCACTTTAGTGAGAAATATGCTTAACCTTTAAGAATTTCCAAAAGTAACTTATATACTTTTTAGATTTCTGAAAGATTTCTAAGTATCTTGATTATCTAATGAACGTTACAGTTTTAAGTATTACATTCTTCAGATAGAGATCGATTAAGATGAAGAAGATTACTCTTTGAGTTCATCTATATTCTTTTGCATCTTTTCGAAAGCTACAATTATATCATCCATATCTTCTCTGGATCCGAGAAGCACATTTTGCGGAAGCCACAATCCTTCATTGTAACATGCCTTCTCGGTAACTGGCAGCTTCACCTTAGAGTAATCCACGGACTTTCCGTAATAGGGACAGGAAAGAGGACATTTCTTAAAATAGTTCACGTAAAGCTCCTTATATAAGGGTTTAGAATAGCCTACGCTGACGGGGATCCCCTCAGCTTGCATCGCCTTAGCAAACTCGGCTTTAGAGATCCCTCCGAAAGCTTCAGAATCGTATCTGAAGATGTAGAGGTGATAAGAATTTCTAGTCACGCGCTCATCACTTTCGAGAGGTCTTATACCATCTATCTTTGACAATTTCTCATCAAGATAATGTGCGTTAGCCATCCTTCTTTCAGTCTGCTCGTCAAATCTCTCCAGTTGAACCAGAAGAATAGCGGCTTGAAACTCGGTCATTCGATAGTTTCCTCCGGGAAGATCGTGCTTATACCAAGGTCCCTTAGGAGACCTTCCACAGTTATGTAGGGACCAGGCCTTGAGATATAGGTCCTCATCATTGGTTACAATCATTCCGCCCTCTCCGCTCGTTATATTCTTGCTGGATTGGAAGCTAAAGGCTCCTATGTTACCTATAGCTCCAACTCTTCTTCCCTTCCATTCCGAGCCCCATGCTTGGCAAGCATCCTCTAAAATGTGTAGATCATACTTCTTCGCGATTGATAATAATGCGTCCATATCGGCTGGTCTTCCAGATATATGGACTGGAAGGATGACTTTCGTCTTATCTGAGATTAAAGACTCAACGCTTTTGGGATCTATAGTGTATCTTTCCGGATCTATATCGGCAAAGATAGGAATAGCATTCACGTATAGTACAGATATAGCTGTAGCCATAAATGTATATGCAGGAATAATAACTTCGTCTCCACAACCCACTTCGAGAGCTCTAAGAGAGACCTCTAACGCCGCGGAACCATTAATTACTGAGACCCCAAACTTCGCGTGCTGATATGATGCAAATTTTTCTTCAAACTCTTTTTGGAATTTACCTCTGATACCCCAAATTCCACTCTCCAAAACCTTTTTCAAGGCCTCCAATTCTCTTTCATCAAATATTGGCCACTTGGGAAAAGGCTTGGTTCTTACTGGTTTACCTCCTTTCAGAGCGAGATTGACCATTTACTTACTTCTCCATTTTCGAAATGTTATATCACTAAATTATAAGCCTTTACAGAACTTAAACGATAAAGAAAAAGATGATAAAAATTCTGTCTTTACCTGCTTTTCCAGAGTTCTCGTCTCAATAAATCTCTGACCGCGGCTCGTATAGCCGCGCTTCGGCTCGGATACATGTTCTGCCTTACTAATTCATCAAGACCTTCGAGATAAGCCTCAGGGAGGAGAACCGTCACGAGCTTCATAGCTTTTCACACCTACATCTATCATCACATAACATAAAAGATATCTTCTATACATGCCTATAAGGCTTAGGTCTAAAAAAAATCATAAAAAGATAAATAGAAAGGAAGATCTTTCTATTTAATTCGTTGGGTGGAAAGGAAGAGAATGGAAGATGAAGGAATTTAATCCTGAAGACTTCGTTGAGACGCAAGTTAAAAAGATAAGGGAAATCATGGGAAGGGAGAAGGCGCTTATAGCGGTTTCCGGAGGGGTTGATAGCTCAACATGCGCCGTATTAACCCACATCGCTATAGGGGAAAATCTTGTATGCGTTATCTTAGACGACGCCTTCATGAGAGAAGGAGAACCAGAGAAAGTTGCTGAAACCCTTTCTAAACCACCACTTAACCTACCAGTTAAGATAGGGCATGTTCAAGAAAGATTTCTCAGCGTTCTTGAAGGATTAAGGGATGCCGAGGAAAAACGTAGAGCATTTAGAAGAACTTTCTATGAGACCTTAAGTGAGATAGCTAAACGTGAGAATTGTAGGTTTCTTGTTCAGGGAACAATACTAGCTGATATAATCGAGACAAAAAGCGGCATTAAGACTCAACATAATGTTCTTGAACAAGTAGGAATAAATACTAGAGAACTATATGGATTCAAGGTTGTAGAGCCGCTTGTAAACCTTCTAAAATGGCAGGTTAGAGAAGTTGCAAGATACCTAAAGATCCCTATTGATATAGTTGAGAGACAACCCTTCCCTGGACCTGGACTCTCGGTAAGGGTTGTCGGAGAGATTAGATGGGACAAGCTAGCTTCACTTAAGACAGCAACGAGGATAACAGAGGAGAATATATCTAAGTATAAGCCGAGCCAGTATTTTGCAGCTATAATAGACAATAGAGAAAAAATTCCGCGTCCAGATGTCAGAGGAATCACGGAAAAAACCGCTGAGATGCTTGATTTAGATGCTAATCAAGTTTCCATTAAGGTTTTTGCAGACAAGGCAACTGGAGTTAGAGATGGGGCAAGAGTATATGGAGACATTCTGGCCTTGAAATGCGTTGGGGAAGACGGAAACATAGTTAAGAGAGACCTTACACATCTTCTTGATTTACAAGGAGCAATTCTTAGAGAAAACCGAGAATTTACACGTGTACTTTACCTGGTTGCAGAGCGTGGAATCGATAAGTCATATGTGGTTGTTATAAGAGCGGTTGAGACTAGGGATTTCTTAACAGCGAAAGTTTCGGATCTTCCATGGAAAATACTTGAGGAAACAGCTGAGGCTATACTGGAAGAATGCTCAGATGTCTCTGAAGTCTATTACGATATGACGCCTAAGCCTCCAGCAACAATCGAAATGGAATAGATTAATTCTTTTATGCTTAAAATAGAGAAAATCTTGAGAGTGAAAAAAATGAGGGTGCTGGTTCATCGGGTAGAATCGATCAGAGATGCATCTGGAAATCTTGGTAAAAGAATCGAACTTGTTGAGGAAAGCGTAGTTCCTAGCTTCGCGATAAGACCGCAGAGCGAGGAGGCACGTATGGTTCAGGAGATGGTTAGGGTTCTACAACAGCAGATGCCAATCTTAGGAGCACGTATGCAGCCATATCAGCCTAAGATGATACTCTTCTTAACAGAGGAGGAATGTGAGCAGCTTGGTGTTGAATTCGACGTAAACCAAATTTATGAAGTGACACTTTCAGGACAGGCAATAAAGTTTAGGAAGATATCGTAGATAAACTATTGTATCTGTTTTCGCCTTCTAACTCCTTCATATAAAGTCCACTTAAGAAATATTGAAGGAGTTAAGATGTGAATCGCATGAGGGTTAGGGCACACGTCTTCGTAAGCGGACGCGTCCAAGGAGTCTTCTTTAGATATGAAACTAAACGCTTAGCTATACGCCTTGGCGTTTTTGGGTGGGTAAGAAATCTCCCAGACGGGCGAGTTGAGGCCTTATTCGAAGGAGAAAGGGATGATGTTGAGAAGATGATTAAGTTTTGTTATAGAGGGCCGCCGGGAGCCATAGTAAAGGATGTAAAAGTTTTTTGGGAGAAACCAACCGGAGAATTTGATAGCTTTCAGATCCGCTACTTTTAAAGTTACGGAGGTAACCAAAAGGAATAATAATGCTCGTAACAGTGATATTAATGATTAATGGAGGGTTTCTTCCTTAACTTGAATTAAGAAAATATGAGGTGTAAAGATTGAGTCAAGGATGGGTTGAGACATGCCAGAGAGTCCTCAAACAAATACAGCTAATGTCGCAAAAGAAGGGCAAAGATAGATTAGATCTAATTCAATCCATGAGATTTTCTCTCTACGCATTGCACCGAAGCATTTTAGGATGGCTCAACTGGGTTAATAACCCAGATATAATGGTGGCTTTCAGCCAAGATGAGCTTGAAGAGATGAACAAGAAACTAATCGAGTTCATAACTGAATTCATAAAATATGATATTGAAGTAACGAAAAAGGGAGCAAACAAAAGTATGGATATTCAACGCTCAAGGAGAGAGGTAGTGGAAAGGGAGAGAAGAACTCCCGAGGGTATCTTCTACGTATAGGTATTGGAACCATATGATATGCGGTACTAATGCTGACTTCTTTCAGAGTCATGTTTTAGGTATTCTGAAGTGACTATTTCTTCCCGCGCTGATATACTCTCCGCTCATTTGGTTACGTATAATCAAGGCGATTCGACGGAAATTATCAGGCCCTAAATACTGTCTGGGCCTGATAATTATGTATTCGTCAGCATCCTCAAAGTAAAGTAAACTTGCGAGATCAGGCGGGAAAAGACCCTGAACTTTTTCTATCGTTATCTCCTCTTCTCGAGATTCTGCCAGCTGTGAGGATTCAGGGGCAATTGATGACTGAATGGAGATTGGAGAACTAGGAGATTCGGGGAGAGATGCTTCTTGAGCAGTTATGTAGGAACCTAGGGAAGTCTTTAAAGTGCTGGAGATTTCGGAAAGATCGTCCATGAGAAACCTTAAGATCTTTATGAGCTCGTCAATTCTTCCAAGTAAATCTTCAATTCTCTTCTTATCCACACCCATTGAGAATCCTTCTCACAACTTTTCAAATATTACTTGAGCTTTATTTCTTAAATTGTTTAATGTAAATCGGTTTATCACTTATAAGACTCCGCTTTTACTTATCGATTAACATTCAATCATTTATCATCTTCCTTACCTTATCTAGCTCTATCGTCATTTGCTTCCGCTTCGCCATATTTCTCAGAATAACCTTTCCTTCCTTCACCTCCTTAGGTCCGAGAACCACAGCGAATTCTATGCCTCTTCTATCAGCATCTGAAAGAGAACGCGATACCGACCTGCCCATGCTCTCTATTTCAACGCAGAAACCATCCTCTCTTAGCTTAGAAGATACTTTGAACGCCTCACCCATCATCGACCTATCTACTGGAATTACCAAAATCTTTGGAGGCTTATCATAATGCATTGAGGCTCCCTGCTTTTCTAAAGCTAATGAGAGTCTATCGACCCCGACCGCTACGCCTACAGCTGGAATTTTTCCTCCGCCGAAGAGTTTGACTAGATTGTCATATCTACCTCCGCCGCCAAGTGCAATATCCATTTCTGGAACATAAACTTCAAAGACTATCCCCGTATAGTATTCTAGACCTCTTGCAAATCCAGCATCAATTAGCATATCTGTTTTTAATCCACCTGAATCTAGGAGATTCAGCACCCCATTCAAATTCATAACAGCTTTAACTGCGTTGGGATAGTCATTAACTATTCTCTTCATATCCTCTATGACTGATAAGTCCTTACCGGAAATTTCCATAAGTCTCTTTAGAGAATTTAAGCATTTTTGGGAGGCTCTTGTTTCCTCTAGGAGTTTTATCGCTTTCGCTTTCTCCTTCTTATCTAGCGACTGCATTATATTATTTTGTTGCTCTTCACTTATCCCTTCATGATTAAAGATTCCCCGCAATACTCCAACATGACCAATCTTGAAGCAATAACTTCGTAGACCTGTTTTTCTGAGAAGATCAGCAGTTAGAAATATTATCTCAGCATCTGCTTCGGGCATCGGCGAACCAAATAATTCATAGTTAGCTTGCCAAAACTCTCTGTATCTCCCGAATTGAGGCTCATCATATCTGTATAGGCTTCCTGTGGAGAAAAGTCTTAATGGTTTGGGGGCGGTCCTTAATTTAGTGGCTATTAGCCTAGCTATTGATGCGGTGAATTCTGGTCTTAAAGCTACTTTTCTGCCTCCTAAATCCTCAAAGACATACATTCGTTTTCTATTCTCTTCACCTATCTTCGCAGCTAAGAGATCATAATATTCTATTACTGGCGTGATTACCTCTTCATATCCATAGAGATCCGCTATTTTCCTTGCGATACGTTCAATAAACCTTAGCCTTTTAGCTTCTTTTGGCAGAAGATCCCGCATACCCCGAACGGTCTGATTAAAGGTATAGTTCAATTATTTTTCCTCCAGATTCTCCACATATCAGGTGCAACAATTTTTAAGCAGTAGTATTAAATCCCTGCTTTTAAGTATGAGGCTGAGCGAAACTTAAACGTGAAACCGAGTAGTAAACTATCTCTCCTCTTCTGCTAACAACGGATAGGATTAATTTTTTCTTTAAACTTTGAGTTCTAACTAGAATCCTAGCGAGATCCTCCGCTACGATTGGTTGCCCTTCACGTACTCCAATAACTAAATATGCCGCTGGAGATTTTCCATACTCGCCTCTTTCATAAACCCTGAAATCAACTCCAAACCCGAAACCCTCCCTTACAAAATATCCCCTACTTCTCAGATCTCTATAGACGAGATATTTAAACCAAGCATTCTCATTAAATGATCTCGCTTTCCCTAATAATTCTTCAAATGATAATTCTTTATCAGATTTTTCATCTCTAACCTTAAGTATCCTCTTATCTAAAAGATAAAGGGCTTCATAGAAGGTCAGGATTAAATTTCCATTTTGAAGAGTCCCATAGGCTCGAGAAATAAGCCCATTCATATCCTCTGGAGAAGAGACTATGACTCCATCTTTGCTTAGCACGCCATGAATAACTGTTTTTTCTCCTTTTTCCTCGCAGTCTCCCATCGTTAAGCCTCTCCGAAGACGATTGAGAATTAGAATCTCGCCTTAGCCAGTTTCATGAATTCTTCTCTGGTGAGAACGCCTTCTTCGCATATTATTGCATCCACATATTTAATTGGCGTAATGTCGAATGCCGGATTCAGGACCTTAACACCTTTCGGTGCTATTCTAACAGAGCCAATATGTGTAACCTCGTCTGGACTTCTCTCCTCTATTATTATGTCTTCAGATCTCCTTGAGAAATCAAAAGTAGATGTAGGAGCAGCGACATAAAAGGGTATATTATGCTCCTTAGCTAGAACCGCAACTGTATAAGTGCCTATCTTGTTCGCGACTCCATCAATCACTATTCTATCAGCTCCCACAATCACCTTGTCTACTAATCCCTTAGACATCACGTATCCAACCATATTATCAGTAATTAAAGTTACTGGTATACCATCACGCATGAGCTCATATGCAGTAAGCCTGGCGCCTTGAAGCTTCGGCCTCGTCTCGTCAGCTATAACGCTTACTTTCCTGCCATCTTCCCACGCCGCCCTTATAATGGCTAATGCAGTCCCATAATCGACGGTAGCTAAGCTTCCAGCATTGCAATGAGTCAAAACGGTATCTCCATCTGAGAGAAGCTTCGCTCCGTGACGGCCAATTTCGCGATTCACCTTAACGTCCTCATTCGCCATCCTTATAGCTTCTGAGATTACAGCGCCCTTCAAGTCTTCCATATTCCCCTTAACACCTTTAGCTTTTTCTAAAATCCTATCAATTGCCCAGAAGAGATTAACAGCAGTGGGTCTTGTTCTTCTTAAGATTCCTGCACATTCTTTGAGCTCTTGCATGAGATCCTCTTTTCGTCTAGCTTTTGAATGATAAGCCGCTAAGGCAAGCCCATATGCTGTAGCAACCCCTATCAGAGGGGCTCCTCTAAGCTTCATCTCCTTAATCGCAGAAGCCATTTCCGCACAGTTCCTTATCTCTATCCATCTTTCCTCGAGAGGTAAAAGTCTCTGATCGATAGTTATCACGATTCCATCGCGCCACTCTATAGTTCTCATAAATAACTCACCTAATACTTAAAGGTAGTAATGAACATTTATCTCAATTATTAATAAACTGAATATTATAAAGACTTTAGACTGATGAAAAATCTATCCATATAGAATCTGGAGGATAAACTGCTCAACTACTATTATTGAAGCTAGAAGCATAGTAACGCCGACACTTAGTAAAATAAATGCATGTCTTTCGTTGTGGAGATAACGTGCACTATAGTAGATAAGAATTAATCCTATAAAGCCAAGCGTATAAAGCATCATTACTCCAATACTCTCAACAACTGTCTGTGTGGATATACCGAACATTCTACGGCTGACCCCGAATGGCAACATGAAGACAGGATTCATAAAGAGATCATAGATGCCTCCACCCATTAGGAAGATTGAGACTCCCACTATTACGACGGCAATTATAGAGCGAGGCGGATTATAAGAAACTAGTCTCGTATAGACCCTTTTAAGAAAATGACCTCGCGGTGACCTATTACTTCGCTTCTTGCTCGACATCCACGTCACCATTTTATAGGTTTAAATATTCTTCATCAACCTTGTAAGATGAAACACAGAATTACATTTAAATTTTTACGATTGAACAGCTATTGCGAAGAATTTTTCATTTCAGAAGCCAGTAGATGGGCAGCGACTTCTTT
>Ga0164310_10000414_pt1 | contig 22512 bp, 28 predicted proteins | sample GuaBasSedimGuay1_FD_121795 | JGI IMG/M metagenome (GOLD analysis project Ga0164310, IMG submission 121795) | Subseafloor sediment microbial communities from Guaymas Basin, Gulf of California, Mexico - Guay1, Core 4569-9, 0-3 cm | ecosystem: Environmental > Aquatic > Marine > Hydrothermal vents... | reverse complement strand
GCTATAAACAAAACATCTCTATATGAAAAGGGTAGAAAAAATATTTAATCGTAGCATATTGTCAATTAGCATAGGAAAATAATTCTGGTGGCAAATGAACAATGTCAAGTGAAAATAGTTTTCTAATAAAACAAATCATTGCGAGAGAAGTTTTCGACTCGAGAGGAAATCCAACAATTGAAGTTGAAATGGTGTCAAAAACAGGAATACAAGCAAGAGCAATTGTCCCTTCTGGTGCAAGTACCGGTAGTAATGAGGCACTCGAGTTACGAGATCAAGATGTTCATCGCTTTCATGGAAAAGGCATTTTAAAAGCAATTAGGAATGTGCAAGAAATTATTTATCCAGCATTAAAGAACCAAGATGTTCGAGATCTCTTTTCCATTGATAAGCTCATGCTCGAGTTAGATGGTACCCCAAATAAAGCAAAGTTAGGGGCAAATGCAATTTTAGGTGTATCCTTAGCAACTGCTAAATTAGCGGCAAAAGTAGAGAACCGTTCTTTATACAGGCAGATTTACTATTTTGCATATGAAAAAGAACAAACACGATTTCTTTTACCAACCCCAATGGCAAATGTAATAAATGGCGGAAAACATGCCGGAGGTAAGTTAGCGCCCCAGGAATTTATGTTGATGCCAATAGGTTTCAGCGATTTTAGAGAAGCCTTGAGAGCCATCTCGGAAATTTATCAAACGTTAAAGAAACTTCTCAAAAAACGCTATGGGCCCGCAGCTACAAATGTTGGCGATGAAGGCGGTTTTGGCTCACCAGTAGACACAAGTAAAGAAGCTTTGGAATTACTTATTGCAGCAACCGAGGAGAGCGGTTATAAAGTAAAAGACGAAATTAGCTTTGCTCTTGACCCTGCTGCATCCGAATTTTATAAAGAAAACAATTATCTGATTGATGGAAAAGCTCTCACGGAAGGAGAACTTGTTGATTATTGGTTCGATTTAATTAATACCTATCCAATTGTCAGCATAGAAGATCCCTTTCATGAAGAATCCTTCGAAGGGTTCGCGGAGCTGAGAAGAAAGGTTGCTGATAAAGTTCAAATTGTAGGTGATGATTTAACAGTCACAAATACAAAACGACTCGAGTTAGCCATTCAGAAAGGGTCTATTAACTCCTTACTGTTGAAAATAAATCAAATTGGAACAATCAGTGAAGCCATTACAGCCGCAAGGCTTTGTTGGAAGAATAACTATTCCGTCGTTGTTTCACATCGAAGTGGAGAAACAGAAGATGTTAGCATTGCAGATTTGGCAGTAGGACTTTGCACAGGGCAAATAAAAACGGGCTCAATTGCACGAGGAGAACGAACAGCAAAATACAATCAATTAATGCGGATTTGGGACGAACTGGGGTCAAAGGCTATTTATGCCGGAAAGAACTTTAGAACCGCTTATAAAGAATTTATTTAATTCTTTTAACAAAATAAGAAAGAAGAAAAGAGCTTTTAATAGTTCTTCTCTTCTAATTAATACTGCTCGGACGGTTGGATTTTGCGAGTAAAGCGAAAAGATCTCGAAATTTTTCTGACGCAAATAGAAAGTTCTCCCCAACCAAAGTTAGAATATGAACAGTATCCCACCCCCGCCCGTGTTGCAGCAAATTTATTGTGGATTGCAGGAGTGGAAAATAATGATCTTTATGATAAAATTGTCGCAGACCTGGGATGCGGCACTGGCATCCTTAGTATTGGCGCAGCATTCTTGGGTGCTAGAACAGTTATTGGTATAGACATCGATTTTGATTCTTTAATTATCGCAAAACAAAATAGCCTACAAACAGCATTGGCTAGTAATTGTTTCTGGATTTGTATGAGAGTAGAAGAGTGTCACTTGAAAGACATAGACACTGTCGTAATGAATCCTCCATTTGGAATGAGGAAAGAAAGTCACTTCCGAGACAGAGATTTCCTTGAGAAAGCATTAACAATTGCAAAGACAATTTATTCAATAAATCCCTCTGCTGAAAAGACTCGAGAGTTTTTTAGAAGATTCTGTAAAGAACGGAACGCTCGGGTAGACACCATCACTCAAATGAGTTTTGATTTAGCACCAATTTATCCTTTCCATAAAAAAAGAAAACATCTCTTTATAGTGGATCTTTACAAGATTCTTAAAGAATAAGTATTAATAAAACAACTAGTATTCTTTTATCTTGTATTTTTCAATTAATGCTACTTTTTGTTTGTGAGATAATTTTTTTAATGCACGTTCTCGTTTGATAGCTGTGTTTTGACTAGGCAAAATTTCAACATAGGCTAGCTTTACTGGCCGGCGACTTCGTGTGTATTTTGAACCCTGTGAACTCGAGTTGTGTTGGGCTATTCTTTTTTGGATGTCCTGCGTATAGCCGGTGTAAATCGTGCCGTCAGCACAAATCACCATATAAACATAGAATTTCATACTACCTGCCACTCTTATCAAGACAAATTAGACTATTTAATTCTTGTTAATAAAAAAAATTTAAAGCAAGGAACTAAACAAATCTACTTAAAGCACAAGGCAAGTTGTTAAGAGCATGTCAAGAAGGAGATCCTCGCTAAGAAGGTCAAAATATGAAATATATAATGAAATTTTGTCGATAATTTATTATCAGAGCGATCTCCCATTAACTCGAATTGCAAGAGCTGCAAATCTACCAGTTGACCGCGCGAAACCACTATTACAATTTCTCCAGAAAAGAAATCTCATCTATGAAGAAGAAGATGAAGGGCTGACGGTTTATCGTATAGCTCCAAATGGGGTGGAATTTTTAGAATTGTTTAAACGATTGGCAAAGTTGGTCCCGTCAGAGGATGATTTAGAAGGAGTAAATTTCTAGCACTTCTTGCTTTAAAAACTCAAATTAGCTCTGCAAGTTGATTACAAGATTTTCTCGCAAGCAAAAGAATTAGCCCCAGATTCGCATCTGTTCGAGCTAAAACTGTTAATACAGCTCGAGAAGCAACATCTAAAAGAATAATGTAGCCACGTTCTCCGAGAATGGAAATATTGTTAATTTGTCCTTTCCCGAGCTCTTGGGTCACTCGTTCGGAAACGGAAGAAATGGATGCTGTCATTGCAGAAATGAGGTCCTCATCAGCACTACTATCTAAAGCAGAATCTATGGGTAAGCCCTGGGAAGTAACCAGTAAACAACCTTCCACGCCATCGTGTCCTGCTTTAAGTTTCGTTAGAATATTGTGAATACGTTCAACCCTAGTCGCCATTATTTACACACACAAAGTTCACTATTTTTTTTTGTTTTAATATTCATAATCCTTTTAATAAGTTTAAAGGTAAATAATATTAAAAATTAAGTGATTAAAAGTTTGTGTTTTAAGACAAAAATCAGCCAAAGAGTCTTTTGGGGTAGAAACACAAAAAGAACCAGGCCGTTCAAAGAAACAATCAGAGAATCCAAACAACAGAAAAAACTTTTTAACCTTAATTTAATGCACAATGATAAAAGTGTAAGAGTAACTTGTTAACTCTCAATCTTCATCATCCACAGAGGTGTAAGATGTTGCTAATGAAAACCAAAAAACTACTCTGGGTAATAGCATTACTCTCTTTTATTATCCTAGGTGAAAGTCTGTCGATAAATGCGATTCCAACGACCATCAATCAAGAAAAGCCCACACCGGCGCTATTTAACATTGGAACCGTTTATATTAATATCACCGTTTCTAAAACAGCTTTTGAACCGGCTGTCTTTACAGTGAAAGAAAGCGCAACTGTAAATTTAACTGTAGAAAGTATCGATGTTGGTCATACTTTTGAAATACCAGAGTATGCAATTGCAGAAACCGTCCCGGCGAATGGCACAGTGAATGTTGTCTTTGAAGCCACAAAGCTGGGGAACTTTACTTATTCCTCTGTAAATTCAACTGCAACAGGAACGATGATTGTAGAAGAAGCCTATGTCGCGGGTCTTCCCCGACCAGAAGATGTGACTATCATCTTTGATTTCAAACATAATTCTAATTCTGAAGCAATTAAAGATAAATACAGCACTGCCTTTAATTGGACTCGAGATAATGGTTTCCAGGCATTCATTAATCTTGGGCAAGAATTATCTGAACCCACTTTGCAAGGAAATGACATTTTGATTATTTTTGAACCAAACGTGAATTTCACTGATGTTGAATTACACGACATCGCACAATTCATTGAGGATGGGGGAAGCCTTATTATTGGCGGTTCTGTTGCAACAGCTGAAACTAATACATATAAACTTACAGAACCTTTTGGAGTGGGGTTCAGTAACGCCACAGCAAGATATATCAATTCAACAAATCCAGATCCAATTGGCGTTAATAATACTCTTGCAGAATTCACTATAAGCAGCTTTACTTTCGAGCATCCAATTCTTATCGAGGATCAATATGTTCCCTTAACCAATGAACTTGTTTCACATATACGATATACAGGAACAATTCTTGAGTATAACGCTTCAGAAGCATTGCCGGAATTAGGAAAAGAAAACCTAACCGAGACAGGAAATCTGGTCGATACCTATACTTTTCTGACTGGAAATAATAGCATTTTTGCAGATGTAGATGGCGACTTTACGGTCGACGAGAATGAAACAATCGGTACAAACAACACGCTCATCGTCCTCGCAGAAACGGCATCTAATGCTCGTATTTGTATGATTGGTTCTGCTGACTTGTTTAATAACTCAATGATCGGCCGCTATCCGGTAAACGATGCCTTTTTCCAACGAACGCTGCAATGGATAGCAAAAATGTATGCAGTCATACAAAACGAACAATTTGCTGTCAGTTCATACTCTCTTAAAAGAGGAGAACCCTTACTGACCTCAGTCTTCTTCTTCACCCAAAATAGAACCACAACTACCAATATAAGTGCTACAATACGTGTCTGGCGACTTGCCCTGGTTGAGCGGTCATTCGAATTAACTGCTGTAAATAATTCTTATTACAATTGTTCGATTGACACCCAAAATATCAGAAGAGGAACCTTCGAGTTTGAAGCCATCGCTCACAAACGAGGTCTAGGCTACAATATAACTGTAAGATATACTGTTGAAATCTATCCCAGCGAGCCTGAGCCATTACCTGTGCCTGTAATTTATATCATTACCTTCGGCTTATCTGCTGTGATAGGCATTGTGGCTATAGCATTCTTCTCCAAGAGCTTGTTCCAAAAACAAAAGATTGGGCAAGAACCTGAAGAAGGCACAGAAGCAAAGGCGAAAAAGGCAAAGCAGAAAGAAAAAGCCGAAGAAGTCGATTTGGAAGAATATGAAACTTAGACGAGATTAAAAGGAAGTCTTCATTTAAGTGCGTAGAGTTTGAAGACAAAACTCTACCCCCTATCTTTCTTTTTTTCCTTAAAAGTCTTTAACCATAGAGTTTAAAATAACTAAATTAATAATATATAGTTATCATTTCCTGGTGGCACAAGCATTGAAAAATGAGCAGATCGAATTGTTGAAATCGGAAGCAGAAGCAAATTTTAATGCAAGTCGATGGGAAGATTCCGCAAAAACATATGAACACCTTGTGGGATTGGCACAAAAGAACAATGATTTTGAGCAAGCAATAGATTTCGCACTTGCAGCAATTCATGCATGGCGTAGAATGCCGGGGAAAGAATCGCGAATTAATAAATTGTATCAGGCCGTTGGGCTCATCGGACTGAAAAAAGCAGCAATCGGGTTTGAACAAGTCGCCGAACAAGCGGAAAAAGCAAATGACCTGAACACAGCAGCCGTGAATTTTGAAGAGGCGGCAAATGGGTATAAATTAATACAAAGTTTTGAACGAGCAAAAGCAGCGTACCTAAAAGCGATTCAATTATTTGATATACGGGTAAAAACCGCTTTAGAAAACAAAGACTTTGAGTCAGCAATTCATTTATTGTCAAGAATAAGCTCTATTTATTTGAACCTTAAAAAATTAATTAATTATGTCTTAATTGAAAGAAGAAGCTTGTTGCAAAAAAGCGAAAAAGAAGCACTCTTTAAAGAAAAAGAGCATTACCGGAGCAAATATCATAAAACCGTTGTGAAAATCGCCGAAACCCATGAAAAGTTATCTGAGGAATTTTGCAAGCAAAAAACAGCTGATTATTATTTAATCGCTAAAAAGGAACTACAAAAAGCCATTGAAATCCTGGAATCAATTGACGAAACTCAAGCAGCAAAGAAACTAAAAAGTAAGTTAAACAAGATCCCCAAAAAGTAACCTCGGTTATTTTTAAACGGAAGAACTAGAGCTTACTTTGAAAAGCGCTCAGAGAGTAATGTTTTAATAAATTTTCTAATTTCTTTTTCAAAAGTAGGAATAATTTTTGGAGAGAGCTGACTCGATAAGGGGCAGTCAGTATCAAAAACAACTTTGTCCATATTCGAGTCATAAATGAGGGGATAATAGCGGCAACCTTGGGGACGGGAAGAGTAAATTCGACATTTATTCTCGTTGAGGAAAAAGCAAGCATTATTAACATTTCTTAATCGAGGAAAGCCGTTGTCGTCGTAAAAACAAAAGTCCGTTGCTTCAAAGCCCAATGCAACAATGCGTTGAATGTCTTTACGCGAAAGGATCATCTCGGTCTCGTAACAGCATTTAGCACACGAAAAGTCACTACAAATGCCTCCGAGACGCAATGCTTTCAAATGAATCACCATGATTTGATGCTATTGAAGAAAAAATTATATTGATTAATCTTTACTTTAAGTAAGCAAATAAACTTGGTGCCTGTCATGAAGCTGCCACAATTAGAACCTTTAAAATTGACTACAGCAAACCCAGGTCAGGTTGCTGAATACCACTTCCAAATTAAACTTGCTCAGCTTACTGGAACAAATGGCCCCCGCGATTTGTTCTCAGCATATACCGTTGATTTTTTTGAAAAATATGCCGCCGCTTTCGCCACCACGATTGACCAAGAGATTGTAATTGGATATGATGGAAGTAGATATCATCAATCAATATCTGTAAGTGCAAGGGAGTATTTAAGACGCATGGGAATTTCTGTTAAGGAATTAGACGGGCCTGTAACCGTCCCGGAATTTATGTTTACTTGTCATCAACTTAATTTGCCAGGCTGTTTTTTTGGCAGGAGCCATAGCCCGCAGCAATATGTGGGATTAAAATGTGTCATAAATGGTGAAATAGCATTAGATTTGTTAAGAAAAAATGGCGCTGAAATTGACCGGCCAAAAAACGTTCCAATAAAAACGCTATTTGGTTTTCTGCCAAGAACACTTGCTCCCATAATCGAGGTGGCAATAACAGAAAACAAGATGATTCATCCTCAAAAAATGGGCGCACGAGAAAAAATTGCAACAAAAGACATGCGAGAAGCTTTCTTTGCATCCCTCAAAAAAGTCACGCCGCTCGAGAAAATAGAAGGAAATTATATCATCGATTGTCGGCATAGTATGGCCGGAGAAGTGTGGGAACTTGTAAAAAGCGAATCCAAAGCAGAAATTACTTTGCATAATAAAAAACTTGATCCAACTGCCCCAGATCGGGACCCCAGGGAAATTTGGGATACATTAATTGAAAAATATGCCCCAATGGCCCAAGCAGTCTTTGATCATGATGCTGATGCAGATAGAACGTTCCTAGTTAAAACCCCTGGAAAAGGCAGGGAGAGAATTCTCATGAATCAAGAGAAAGCGTTTGCCACAGGATTATTGGCAGAGGCAGAAATGCGAAAAGCAGATGCCTATGTGCTGGTGCAAGAGCGGATAAATTTAATACTGCTTTCAAGTCTTGCCACACTAACAGAAACGGTATATGCCACCGCACAAGGTGAACCTCCTTTTTTCCTGGGAGTATTAGAGCTATTAACCAAGAAGCAGGAAATAGAAAGAATTTCGGGAGCAGATTATACGGATATATTCTTCGGGAGAGAGCACCCTATATGTATGAAATCTCCCTATCAACAAGCCCTCTGGATGATGTACTGGTTCACAAAAAACACAGATCTCCCACCTTTTCCGGAGACAAACCTATTGAAGACACAAATTACTATGCTTACCTTAAATTACCCACAAAGGTTGGAGAAAGTGTTGCAATCATCAGAAGCACTTCTTGAGTATTTCAAAAAGAATTTTGAAATAAGGTATTATTCAAAAATCGATGGACAGAACCTAATAGTGATAGATAAAAAGGGTAATACAATCGTAACAAGCATACGTCCAAGCGGAACAGGAAGATATTCAAAAGTAATTACAGAAGTGGGATTGGGGGAGGCAACAGAAAAAGAACGGATCGCAATACTGAAAAAAGTTAATGCCTCAATTGCAAAAATTATCGGTTAAAAAAAAGAGAAGAAAGCGCGTTAGCTTCACTGAATGCACCATTGTGAAAAAGATTATTCATGGTTGGTTAGTTATTAGAGAAATTTATTGTCGAGAGTCCGCAGTAGCTGCCAAGAAAATAAAGTAGCCAATAACTAAAATGCCAATAAATCCTACTAAACTACCAATAACAATAAGGGCAATTGCCCACGCTGCTAATGCCATGTTTAATACACCTTGAAATAATTAATACTGTAATAAACACCCCACTAAGAATTAATAAGTTTTCAGTTTCAATGGAAATGGTAACCTTTTTATTAAGAAAAAAAGGAAACGAAAAATGGATGTGTAGCTCAGCTTGGATTAGAGTACTCGGCTCCGGATGAGGGCAGAAAATCGTTTGGGCCTCAAGAGCAACCGAGCGGTCGGGAGTTCGAATCTCCCCACATCCGCCAAAAATCACTTTTTTTCATAGGGGTTCACGTTAGCATCTTTATAGCGATAATCTCTTTCTCCACGAAGCTCAATAGGGAGCGGGTCGCGCTGCGAATCCTTATTCATAAGAAAGACGTCTCCTTCTTGTTCCCGTCGAAGGTGACTGATAATCAGCTTAAAAAGGCCTATAATGCCCAGAATGATAACGACACTAAAAAGTGCAACGAGAAGCCAACTTAAAGTACTCACTTTATCTACCTCTACAATATTGTGGCACTATCATATTATTAAAGTCAGCTCCAAGGAAAAGAGTTTTGGCAGAGATAAAGTTGCTTGCTTACCTCAGACGGCTTCGGGATTTAACGCAAACTTAAAAAACAGAAAGAAAGGATTGAGAATTGAAATTGTAGGCCTGTAGTTCAGAGGATAGAATGCTCGGCTTCGGACCGAGTGGTCGGCGGTTCGAATCCGTCCAGGCCTGCCATCTTTTATTTCTCTCCTTTGCCGCCTAAAAAGTGACTTGTCGTAAGTTTTAAATGCTCGTTTCTTGGTTTGTCCCATTATTGATTGCAAAATGTATTGTAATTTGTTGTGATAAAAATGTCTGAACCAATCATCCCTAAACCAAAGTCTGAATTCATCCTGGTTGAATGCCCGGACTGCAATAAGGTTCAAAGGATCTTCAATTATGCCTCTACGGAAGTTAGATGCCTTGTCTGTAATTGCGTTCTTGCAAAGCCCGCCGGTGGGAAGTGCAAGATCCTTGGGAAGATCGTCGAACCCGAGAAAAAAGAGTAAGAAAAACGTTTTAGCAACAGTGACTTCTGCCTTTTATTTTTCAGCCAATAAATTCTCAATGTTACTGCACATGTAAAATGACTGACAACCTGTCTTCAAGCTCAAAGGTCCGGAAGGTCAATCCTGTCTGCTGCATTCTTCATAATTAGTGTTTTTGCATATCTTAACGGCAATTTCACAATATCTTCCTTTTTGAAGGGGCCAAAAGAACGTACTTCTCCTCCATTTGAGGCCGCATCGACAATTTCAGGCAAGTCCTCGAGAATTCGTACAGTCATAAAATCAGTTGCTTGTTTCTCTTGTGTTATTCCCCCTTTTTGCTGTGTTTCTGGCAAGAAACTTTTTGTTACCTCACCAAGAATGCTCCGTTTATTGTGCTCATCGAAGATCTTTTCGAGACTATTCACCAGATCTAGTTCTTCTGCTGCCAATCCCTTTTTGTTGAGCGTATTGGTAAAAATGGCATGAATGATTTTATGGGTTCTGATTTTCGTTAAATCATGCAAAATCCGGTCAAGACGACTAATCCGTTCTTTTATCACCCTTGCCGAAACTTTATCTTGTGGGTCAATCTTGTCGAGGTCTTTTTCCAGGGTGGTCATCAATTGCCGGATCGTTGAAAAGACACTGCTTTTTACTTCTAAGAGAGTGGTCGTTCGTCGTTCATTTTTCCAGAGTTGATAAATTTGTTTATATTGATCAGTGCGTGCCATTTTTTTCTGCCATCATCCTTGCGTATTTTTCTTCTGCAAAGAGCTCTTGCAATTTTAGGTGGGTAACTTACTATTGTTCTATTTAAGGACGTTGGTATTACCATCTTTTCCTCTTTGACATGAAGACAGAAAAGAAAAAATAAGAAACCTATAAGCTGGTTTCTCTTTCCTTCCAGAAGTTAGGTCTCAATTCTCGGTGCAAGATAGTAGGTCAACTTGCCCCCAGCAACAATGGGGAATTCTAATTGTATCGGCATGCTTGCAGAGAATGCCAACATCACTAATTCACTCGCTTTAATGGCTTTAGTCATCTCGGACAAGTAACTTAAAGAATACATTGCACTTGACTCTTCTTTAACATTGAATTCAGCAATAACATCGCTGTCTTTCTCGATAACCACTTTCACATCCTTTGTCTCACTCGAAGCTGAGAGTATCAGCTCGTCTTCCTCAGCAACAATACGGATGTGGTCACCAATAATTTCAGCGTCTTTAACAGCTTGTTGTAACGCTTCGGCTGTGAGTTTAATTTTTACCTTACTCTCAATGTTAGGGGCAGGATATTCACTTTCGCCAAGATCTAATAAACTAATGCCAAAACTACGAACATTCTGGCCATGAAAAGTCATCGTTAATTTTGAAGTGCCTTCTAACTCCATTTCAAGAGCATCTGAGGGGCCAGCCCGCCTCATAATTTGGGTCATCTCATCCAAATTCACACCTAACCGGGTTGTTTCGGAGCATATATATTCTTCAAAAGCATCCGCCGGTAAGAAGAAATCAACCATTGCAACTCTACTCGGATCCATCGCGCGCAGTTCAATCCCTCGTTCCGAGGCAATGAAATTAGCTTCATCCAAGAGTGTAAGCGACTCAATGATGTTTTTCCAGATCTTCGCATCGGGTAAAACCATTTTCAATGTCATTATTTTTCCTCCAAACTTAAACTTCGAAAGTTTTCATTATAAATATCTAATACTTGCTCTTTTAACTTCTTCGCCAAATAGCAACGATAAAACACATTGATTGAATTAAAAAATTTTGGATGAATGCCTAGTTTTCCTGAGAAAAAATCACTTGTTGTTTTTAGGCCATTAGTCATCTTTTTCTCCCAGAATTTCACCATAGAGCAATTTGTCCGACAGAACCTTGCGAATTCGCACATCAACAATCTCACCTATTCTCTCATTGGCATTCTTTATTGCAACCATTGGTCCCCCACTAAGAATTGATGCCATTGCTCCTGTCTTGTCTTTGAAACTTGGCTCGCTAATAATTACCCGTACAATTGTCCCTAAGTAGTTTCGTTTCTTTTGAAAGTTAACTGAATTCGCTGTCTCGGCAATAATCTTGCTGGCGGGGTCTTTCATTGCTGCCGGTGGCAACGGAAATTCGCTAAAAGCAGAAAGAGGTAACGGACGGAAACGATAAATAGTCACTTTCTCAATATAGGGCACCATTTTTTTCATTAATTGAGCCGTTTCAGTGGCTGTTTTTTTGTTCTGACCAGGGAGGCTGTGGATGAAATAGACATGTGGTCTTAGGCCATGTTTATGTGCAATTTTTACAGCTCGTAATGCTTCCTGAGGGTCACTAGATCGGCCTAGCAATCTTGCATGCTCCGAACTTCCCGTCTCGCAGCCAATACTTAAGGGTGAATGTGGAAGATATTTAGCAATAATCCTTGCAACGGCCTCTGTGAAGAGTGCTGCCTTCACATTCTCAATTTCCACCCAAACTTTTTGCTGTGCAACTTTCTTTATTGCAGTCACAGCTGAAAGGAGCTCTTCAATCTTTTGTAGGTTTGCCGGTGGTTTTGACGGGTTGATTAATGGTTTGGGGTGAACGAGTTCTTCACGACCAAAATCAAGAAAGCCAGGGGCACTAAGAACAATACGTTTCACTCCCAAATCTAACAGCTCAGCAATTTCATGAGTAATACTATCGATAGTTCGACTGCGAGCAGGTCCAAAAAGACTGGGGACACTACAAAAACCACAGCCTGGAGGGATCTTAGATGGACACTGAGCTCGTCTTTCCAATGAACCCCCATCACATGCTCCACATTCGATGCATTGTCTCCCATCCGGTAGTCTTAGGCGCGTTCCTCCGAAATTGGAGCACCCCCGTACAACCTCAACATAAACCTTTGCTGAAAAATAGTTAGGGTAATCAGTAATTCTGGCAGTAGATGCCTGAAAGGCTCGAAATTCTTCTCGAGTGGAGTATCTACGGAATTGGGTCAATTTTGGCTTGCCATCGGTCGAAAAAAAACCGATGCCATTAATCTGTTCCAAAAGGCCAGCAAAACTATTGTCATTTCTACCATTCAAACAGCCTTTCGTGAGTAACTCCTCGAGAGTGAGTTCTCCTTCACCGATAACAATAATGTCAGCCATCGTAGTTGTTAGTGCAGAAAGAAGTTCTGAAGTAATAGGTCCACCTACAACAACCTTCCCAAAATGATCCTTTCGCCAGAGAGCAATGGCCTTTCGAATAGCAGTTTTATCCATGGACATTCCACTAAGAAACAAAGTAGTAAACTCCTCTGGGAAGCCTTTCGCAAGAATTTCTTCGACAAGAAAGATCTTAGCAGGGACATGGTGTTTTTCTAGGACACCACAAATGCTGCGTGTGCCAGCTCCAATAGCCTCTCGTGTGAAAGTTCGTTTTCCCTTTCCTGCCGCAGTGGCATCAATAACTGCAATTCTTGAGTCTTCGGTCAAGTTTATCGTAATCCTTTATCCACCTTTGCATAAAACTAAAGGCTAATTAATTTTTAACTTCCATGTCTAAAAAGATTCAGTACTCGCTAGATAAAAGGAATGTAAAGTTTCAAAAAGCAGTTAGAAGAATAGTTCATTAGCGCAGCAGAGATTTCAATGTAAGAGATACATTAAAATAACGAATCTTAAATTGCACAAAGTGTATGAGACAAAAGAACAGATGAAAAATTAGTAAGGATGGTAAAAAAACCAATGCAAAAAAATGGTGAATTTCTTCTACCGGGGGACAGTATTTGTGTTGCTGAAGAAGCACTCCCTGGGGAAGGAACATATGAAGCGAATGGAAACATTCATGCCGCTGTCACCGGCAATCTCTTTTATGACAGAAAAAAACGTCGTGTAAATATTTTTCTGAAAGTGCGAAAGCCCCTTGTCCCACGAAAAGGGGACATCATAATAGGACAGGCAGAGTCTGTCAATAAACATATGGTGGCCGTTGCCGTGCGTTATATAAACGGGCAAACCGTAGAGCCCACCTATTCAGCCATCATGCATATTTCGCAATGTACAAGAGCCTATCTTGATACAATGTATGATGCGATAAAAGAAGGCGACATTGTAAAAGGAAAAATTGTCGATGCACACACAATACCAATTCAATTCACAACGGTTTATAATGATCTTGGAGTCATCTATGCGTTGTGTAGCGTGTGCGGTGAAAATCTCCGCTACTTAAAACGAGGCATGCTAAAATGCGACAATTGTAATAATGTCGAAAGCCGGAAAGTAGCAGAGGATTATGGGCGAGTAAGAGTCTAATTAAATTATGAATAGTACAAAACAGTCGCCGGTAAAAGAGTTGGTACAGACAAATGGCTCGACAAGCTGCAAAAGAGGTCGTCCTCAAAATCGACACGACAAAGGAAGCAATTCTCTTCCTGGATACCATTCAAAAACAAATAAAAATAGTGGACATCATTGCTGACTACTATCCGGGGAAAGTAACTATTAGATTCGAAGGCGCAAAGGAAAACTTGAAAGATGCCGCCGAACTCTCACGGACGATCTATCAAAATATTCGGGGGATGCTCTATGCAGACCCACAAGGATTATATTATTATAATTTAGGCTTTCTGCCAAAATTACTGGGAAAAGCAATCCCAGTAAAAACACTTGTTCAGGTGTTGCAATTAAAAGCTTACAAAGTGGATCGGAGCGAAGAGTTACTCATAACAAATGTTACTTTTGACGAACTTACTACTCTCATAAAAGCAATAGATGAGCTTATGAAAGAAATGCCATATGAAATCTCGACAAAAAACCTGCGACATGTTTTAGCAACAATCGCCCTCATAAAAAATGAGTCTTTACCAAAAACAATTTCCCGTGCAAAAAAAGCAAAAATTGTGGAAGAGGACGAGTTTGCAAGGATGAAACTTGTACTAGAGCCTGAACAAGCGCTGGAAAAATGCTTAAAGTAAGCAAAATAACCGAAAGAAATAAAGGGAACAGAGAAACCGAAAACCCTAGGAAGTATCAACAGAAAAGTAAAGAACGCTAATTGGTAGGTCCGTTCAGCATGAAAGTAAAAATTTTGGATTATAACGAAGAAAAAGAATTAACCTTCGAAATTGAAGGTGAAGGACATACGTTCGCCAATCTAATTAGAGAGTTCATCTCAGAGGTAAGAGATGTTGATTCAGCGGGTTATTATAAAGCCCACCCCTTCGTTGAGAAAGTGAAATTAGTTGTAAAGGCTGCCCCAAAAAGGAAACTAGATAAAGCAATTAAAGCTGCAACAAGAGACTTAATTAAAACGGCAGATGAATTCTATAAGCTGCTAGAAAAAGCCGCTTAACCGCAAATTGGTTTTTACCCAAAGTTTTTCTTCTGGGAAAACCTCTATTTTTAAGAATCGAGAAGGATTACTTTTATTTAGTTCATCTAATCAACTAGTAGTTGTGGATATTATTAATGACGAATCCTCTCTTAATACCCCCCTTGAAACAAAAACTAAGTAGCATTATGCGAAATCATGAATTAGCCAAATTCGGAGATTCGCTGGTCAATTTTGCTTATTCTTTGATGAAAACAAAGGTAACAGGAACACCAACAGGCGTGAGGGTATTGGATAAAGCCCTGGCTGAAGCTATCCGACAAGTAGGGTTGCGTTCTGTACTTCACTCAAGTATTGGAGCCGGAGAAATTGGTGATGGAGCAGAAGCACTCATTGGTTATTGTTTTCTAGAAGGGCTCCTTTCGTTAGATGAAATAATTACAATAATGAAAAAAGCCGCATTGGAAAACAAACACCCTGAAGAGAAAAACACACGAGCACAAGAGAAAGAACAAATGACCCAAGCATTTACAGCTCTCCTTCAGGCGTCACTAGAACGCGTGGCTAAGAAGTCATAAAAAAGTGCCTTAGTGAATGTGATGGAAACATGGTTAGAACGATAAAAAAAGGCGTGAAAATTATCGGGATTGCGTGTTCCTCTTTTAACAGAGAAAAAGAAAAAACAGTGCCAATTGTAGGCGTGATCTACCGTGGGAAAGAGCTTTTTGAAGGAATGTTAACTTCTACAATAACTATTGATGGGGAGGATGCCACAAAAACTATTATAGAAATGGTTACAAAAAGCACCCATTATGAACAATTGAAAGCAATCTTTACTCGAGGCGTAACCATTGGAGGGTTCAACTACATCGATCTGGAGGAATTAGCCAGAAAAACCAACTTGCCGGTAATATCAATAGTGGACCATCAACCAGATATGGCAAAAATCGAGAAGGCCTTGAAAAACTTGCCAAACGGCCAGTATAGATGGATTATTATCCAGAAAAATGGCCCACCTAAAGCAGTTCGCTCGAATCCTAAAGAAGAACCTGTTTACGTGCAATTCATTGGCCTTTCTCAGCAAGAGGCTCATCAACTCATTCAAAATGCAACGGTCACAGGGCGCATCCCGGAGCCGTTGCGCATTGCAAGGTTAATAGCTATAGCGTTGAGAGACTTTCCAATAATTTTATAAAAAGTAAAGGCAAAAAACTAGATACTTGAGGTAATTCCTAAATAACAAATAACAAGGGGAAAAAATTGGAGAAAAATTTTCTATTAGAGGTTAAACACGAAAACGATAAAAAACACTTGAAAATCATACTCTACTTATCCATTTTAGTTCCAATTTATTTAATAGTCTATTTTGCTTTATTAATAGCCTACAAAAAAGCCTATGAGCAAATAAGAACAATGCGGGATGAGGTAAGAGAAATAGAACTACTAAAAATTGTTCAAACAAAGAACTGGCTCAGCAAGAAATATATTTATGCGATTTATGCTTTAATAGATCTTGGAAATAAGCAGATAAAGGAAATCCTTATTGAGAAAATCATTAATTATGATGATGCTAATGTCTTTAGCTCCCAATCAGTACAATATGTCGCATTATTAGGACTTGCCTTGGCTTACCTCGAGAAAAATGAACTAAACGAAAGATGGTAGAGAAAACCAGATACTTGAAAACCACTAAAAACTCATCAATAAAGAGATAATGCACGCGATAAATTTGTTATTAAAGAAAAAGAGGCAAGGAAGGAAAAACATCCTTAATTTTTACAGCAGAGTGACTCAAAGCTAGTCAGAAAACTCTCCTTTATTTGCTTTCTCCTCAAGCCACTTAACAATCTTTTCTTCGGTGATGTGCTCTTTAAACCATTTCTCAAAGTCTTCTTCCTTGGCTTCTTTTTTAAACCACCTAGAAAATTTGCCTTCGGCAGGGAAGCCTCTCCTCTCTTTCTCTCTCTTAAACATACCTACAGAAAAAAGGCCCGCAGGGATCATTAAAAGAATATTAACGACAATAATTGTTGGAACAGCAATTGAGAATTACCGTCGTTTTGTCGCTAACAAATGTTCCGGCTTGACCATAGGTAACTAAACCCCAGATGACAAAAGTATCAAAAGCGGCTTGCAACGCAAAGAAGAAAAGCCAGCCAAGAAATTTAGCAATTCTGTTCATAAGGCTCACAGCTAACTAGTAAGGGCAAGAACTATTAAAGCTTCCTTAATAATAGAGCTCGTTTCCTAGAAAAAGGGATCTAACTTAGCACTCCGAGAGAATTTTAGATTGCTGTTTTAAATGAAAAAGCAATCTAAAATCAAAATTCTCAGCAATTTGTATTTAAAAAAATAAAAAAAGAAGAATTCACACTGAAGTTTTTTTATTCAGGTCAATTTATTTTCTTTCCATTTACTTTGCAAACAACTGCTTGTTATTAGCTTACGACGCACCAATTACATCTATGAACGTTAAGAAGACAAGAATAATTTGAAATGCAAAGAGAAAGGCGGAAATTATTGCCATAATAAGTGGTGCTTTTTTCAGTGCAATTCTTTCTCGTTTCGTCATCACATCAAATAGCAACAAGATAAATGAAACTAAGCAAAGTAATGAAATCAACACGCTTATAAATAAAATTGAAATGAGGTTCCCCTCGGCTTCTTCAGAAGCAATTATTTCTGCAAGAATAATGGGACCAAAGGTAACCATGACGAATATTTGTGCGATTAGAAAACCAACCCAAATAACCACTAAACTAATAGTACTTTTCGCTATTTTTTCCGTTTGAAAGTCAGACATTTTTATCACCTAAAAACAAATAAGATTTAATAAAAAAATCTTTCCTTAAGGATAAAACTACTTTGCCTCATTGGAAGGGAAGAAAATGAGAAAAGAACCAGCAACGCCGGCAGAAGTAGCAGAAGAAAAGCTTCAAACTGCCAAGGATGTTGAAATGCCTCGTTTCTCAACTCTGAGCAATACTGACTCGAGAGAGCCCAACCAATTCGAGGAACAAAATGAGGTCCCTCTTTAATCAAAGAGCTTGCTACAATATTGTGATTTCTGTGATTGGTTTCTTTCAATAAACAGGTGTAAAGATCTTTTCTAGTACTGAATAATCAAACACACATTCTTATGGGATTAATTTACATAACTCATTTAGCCTACAATCCTTACAAGGAGTCTTTTCTCCAGGAAAGCTTTCTCTCGAAATTTCTTCAATTATTCTTTGAAGTAAATTAGTAAAAGCCAACAAATCTTTTTGTTTTATTTCATAGACTCTTTCTTCCCCAGAAAGGTAATAATAACACCCAACTTCTACAACATCATATTCTATCCATTCTTCTTCCTTATTCTCCCGGAAAACATTCATTAGGTTGGCATAAAAGAGCAGTTCTTGCAAGTCTTGTGTAGAGGGTCTGGCCTTATAGTCAATAATCCTAAGCCCATATTTATCGTCACATAATTCTACACAATCGATGACACCCCTTTGATGTTCCGTCATTAATCGCACTTCAGTTCGATAAGGAATCCAATAGTCGGGGCTGGTGAAATATTTCTTCTGTTGGTATTGCCAAAAAAGGCATTTAATTTGATCTTCCATTAGTTCTTCCGGTGGCTTTGGCTCAGTAATGCGGTTCCAATATTGCTTATGAAAGTTCTCAAAAAAAGAGTGATAAAGAATCCCTCGTAAACTCTGTTTTTCATAGTGGCGTAAAAAATAATTGGTTGTGGCTCTTGTTGTACTCATAAAGGTTGACTTTGAGGGGACGGGATTTAGAAGGCGATGTAGTCGAAATTTACGGGGGCACTCGAGATAATAGAAAAATTCTGTCTTACTAAGGTTTAATTCATAGGGAAGAATAGTCATTATTGGTCATCACCTCTCAGCTTGCAGAGAAAAGACAAGGGCGGGTTTTTGAGCAAGGAGTTTCATGACTCTCTTAACAATTACTGTCATTGAGTTGTCCCGGGAAAACCAATAGATCTTCGCAATTTCTTCAGCAAGTTGATGAAGCGGGCCTTCTTCGGCAGGTAAAAGCCAGGTTTTAGCCTTCTTTATCCTTAGCTTTAACTCTTCTAATTGAGCCACTTTAGAATAGTATTGAGTCAGTACTCCATTAAGTTGTGCTAGTTGCTTTTGAGGAAATGTTCTACGATGATGCTTTAGAAAGTACACTAATCGCAACAATTGAGAAGAGTGCTTTGTTTTATCTCCTAAGAAAAAAGCTTCAAGAGTAAGCGAGCAAATCTTTTTCCCGGTAGAATCGCGTGTATAACTTAGCATTCCTTCCTTTTCAAGGGCATCACAATATTTCTTAGTCTGATCCCAGGACCATGGAAGCTCTGAACAAATCTTTTGTAAGCTTTTTCTGGATAATTCTCCTTCCTTAAATAATTCTACAACCCAATTAACGATGAAGGCATGGGTCCGGAGAAAGCCTTTTTGGGCGATGGTTTTAATTAGCTGCCCCACAAGCATCCGAGATCCCTTCTCCACCATGTGATAGTCTTGTTGTTGAAAAAGCCAAGCAATTTTTTCCTCCAAGAGTTCAATAAAACCTTTCTTAGAGTCATTCTTAAAAAATAAGGGCATTATACTTTACCTCCTTTGACAGTAGTTAATCTATTGTTGTAATTGCTAAAGGCTCAAAAGTGAAGTCCTCTATAAAGAAGCGCTTTGAGAATGCTGAGAGCTGCTCATACTCTTTACGTGTTAGAAACGTTGTGTTTTTTGTTTGGGCTAATTTTTTCCATAGCGTAATTAGGTGGGTATCACTATTCGCCCCCTTCCAGAGGAATTCCACGGATTGGGAGGCAATTAGATTCAAGAGGTTTTTTAGTCGCACCAAATGCCTGTGGTATGCTTCTTTTAATTTCAATGCCTTCCCAGATGCCAAATAAACCGTGGTATTAAGTGTTTGAAAAGCAATTTTTTGTATTTTTACATGAGGTTCAGAGCCTGGTACAACACAAAAGTATGGTGCATAACGTTTTCCCCGCCTTATTTTAAAATCAACAGGCAAGATGTCTTCATTTCTAATTGCTTCGTGAATCCAGAGGAGGGCAATGATCTTTGCTTGTTCAATAGTATCTAAATACAAACCAAAGGTATACCTTCGATGACACCATCCCCGCAATCCATCCCATGCAAAAGGAATGCTATTATAGACTTCCTTCTTTAAGAATGTGGTAAGAACACTGACAACGCCATTAATAATGGTGTCATAAGCGGATCGTGCATAAAATAGCCCATACGGAAGAGTGTGATCATACCGGACCATGCGAGCAGCAGGGCGTGCCGGGGTCTGGAAGCCATATTTTTGGGCTTCCTGTTTAAATGGTTGGAACATTAAGCTGCTAATCCCGCCTTCTCTAATTTGCCATTGTTTAAAATCAAGGGGGTTGAGGTTCTTATAGCTCTGAACAGTTTCTTGGATTTTAGCTAAACTCTTCTCAAAGTATTTTCTCAAGTCATTATCTACCAGCTGGTTGTGGATTTTTGTTTTAATAAGAGCCATTCTGGTGCCTATGTTGGCATGAAAAGTGGGTTTATTGAGAATTTCCGTAGCAATCAATAATTCATTACCTCCAACTTCCGGTGCTGATGGTTCAATGCTTTCAATTCTATCAATTGGAGGAAATAGAGTGATGTGTTCATAGAGCCGCCGACCCGTTGTGGGATCTGTTTTCTGTAATTTTTGCGCGAGATAATAGTAATCATCCCAATACTTTGTATAGATGTAATTTAAGAGTCGTAAAGGGAAGAAAGTCAGATCTCTTGAATGCACCAGTTGTTCAGGGGTCGTATTGGTGCCTACATATAACACTTCTAAATCAAGTTTTAAGGTAAAACTATTCGCTTTAATAATTGACACGCCATAGTTGTGGTCAGGGTTGTTTCTACTTGGTAATTGTTCTCCTGTCAGTTCGAAATAACTTTTTTGAAGACGATCAAAGTGACTATCCCAATAGTAAACACGATACTCATTTAAACGTTGATCAAACCCAAAGAAGATAGGCGCACCACAATGGGGGCAATAAAAGGTATTAGAGCCAATCTTCACCTTTTGTAATGGGGCGCTAAACTCTTGGATCACTTGTTTACATCGGTCAACAGGGCAACGGAAGAGAGAACCATCCTGTGAGCAATCACGAAGAAAGGTTAAGAAGGGTTTACTCTTAAATTGTCCTGGAAGGCGTTCGTCATAGTAAGAGCATGCAGGAGTGTCTCGCGGTATTTCTTGTAAGGTAGCCCGGTTCTTCAAAGCGCGGGGGAGGACAGAGGGGTTACACTCGAGGGCGAGGTCTAATAAAGTACACCGCCGTATTGGTGACAACCATTGATAAGAACCACAGACAAGCTGACGTTGAGGAGAGTGACCGATCTCCAGTTCTTGTTCAGCGGGAAAATAATGACGCAGAGAACGCCACCTCCCTTCCTCCTTTCTTGTTAGGTGGCTGACTTTACCTCTAACAGTTAACGCCCGGAGGACTTGGCAAACTTGTGAAGGAGAGCGTTTAATTTTTTTGGCAAGAGACGTACTGGTTACTCCACTCTGAACGTTGGTGGGATTGCAAACTTCTTTTTCCACTAATTCTCGAATTTCATTTCGTGCGGCTTTCATTGAACTTTTCCCTCAAAAAATCGTCTAACATAATTGTACTTTGCCTATGGAGAAAGGAAACATCAATCCAAGGGGGAACTTTCTTGTAATCTTCTAACACTTCCATGATTATTTCTTCGAGCTCTTGTCCCCCTAAGCGATTAACTCGGGTCGCCTCGATACGCTGTATTCGTGAGACAACTTCCTCAGCGAAGAGTTGGAGAGGATGCTCCCCCTCCGTGCTCCCTGGAAGCGATCCCTCTCCAGGCATACGAATGGTCTCTTCGGTTTCTTCAACCCACACAAGCCAGTCCTTATATTCGGTAATTTGCGCATCAATACTTCGCTCTTCCTCTCGGAGAAAAGTAAGAAATTCTGTAAAGAGCTCTTCACAAGGAAGAAAGCCAAAAGAGCCACCTACAGGTTTTTGTTCATCAGGATGCTGTTTTCCAAGGTGCCATTCCTTAAAGCCAAAAAACCGAACAAGTGCGCTCTCGAGAAAAGGATGTGACAACTGCAGCTCTACCACTCGATTGCGCCCAGAGCGATAATAGGCAATTAATTCAAGATCCGCCAATGCTTGCAATGCTGATCCGATGGCATTAGGTGAACGTTCAAGAAGTACACAAAGAAAGCTGATACAAGAGGTAAATTTGGGCGTAAGATTCAGGACGAATAATACCAAAAGCGCCAGTAACACTTCTTCCATAACCGGCGTAAACTTTAAACAAGCGTTCAGCCGGGCAAAGGAATACTCATCACCCTCTGTAATGATAAGCGTCTGAGGTTCGTCATCTCTCAAGATAAACTTCTCCAGTATATTTCTCGAGGAAAAATCTTTAAAAACAGCTAAACTCCCAAAAAAGTCCTAAACACCTCTCCAATACTCCCAAAAAAATCCGAAAACCTCGAGGCATTTTCGCTTTTTGAAGCATTTTCTCACCACTCCCAAAAAATTCCAAAAACCTCCGGATGGCCAGCCTTCTAGAACCGTCTAAAAGCCCTTTTCCTTCCTTTCCTCCCTTCTTATAACTAAAAAAAGCCCTCTTGTATATTAATAGTTTATTTATTGATAAAAATAATTACCTAATTTCTCATTTTGAAATAAATTATTATT
>Ga0164310_10000413_pt1 | contig 22540 bp, 15 predicted proteins | sample GuaBasSedimGuay1_FD_121795 | JGI IMG/M metagenome (GOLD analysis project Ga0164310, IMG submission 121795) | Subseafloor sediment microbial communities from Guaymas Basin, Gulf of California, Mexico - Guay1, Core 4569-9, 0-3 cm | ecosystem: Environmental > Aquatic > Marine > Hydrothermal vents... | reverse complement strand
GTATATGCATTATTTTTTATAATAATGATAATTTAAAAACTATTGAACTTTTTGGATGTAATCACAAATACGATAATTTTTTTTTACGATTCGTTTAAATTTTTAATAAAAGCCTTCATATAATATGTATCATAATTATAGCTGTGGTAATAATTAGTAGTGGAATCATATGTAATGTCAAGAAAAATATTAATTGTTTATTATTACATTTATATATTTCCCTTCTTGTTTTCATATACGCCCCTCCACTCTAATTATATTACCAATATAATCAAAATTATAAATATCATTATCTATAATAAAATTATGATTTTAAAAAACAATAAAATTTAAAGATAAAAATGATTGAATAAGCTTACTTTTTGGATGTAATTACAAAAAGATTATATTTTTTTACGATTCGTTTTAATTTTTAATGAAAGCCTTCATATATTTCTTAATATCATTGTGTGTTAATACTAACGGTAATAATGATGTAGTGGATTAATATGTTTACAAATATTAAGGCTAATATTCCTAACATTGTAATATTTCCTTTCTTGTTTTCATGTTTACCCCGCCACTACAACAATATTACCAAAAAAATAGGGGGTCATAAATGACAAAAAAAAGAAATTTTAATATGAAAAAAGTTATAATGTTAGGCGTAGTAATGATGCTTTGTTTAACGGCAATTCAATTTGGAACAGCATCAGAAGAAATAAATGAAAATGATTTAACGATAAAAAAGTTAAATTCAGTTAGGCAACATAGAGAAGTATCATTAAAATCTGAAAAATTAACAAAAGAAAAACATATTCAAAATGATTACAACTCAATTGCAATTAATGGTAACATGCCAATTATGATCACAGAATCTGATTGTCAAAACCCTGTTATTGCAACAGATGGAAATAATATTCTTGTAATGGCCGAGGAATATCAAGGCTCAATGTCATCTGATTTAATAATGACTTATTCATCAGATGCTGGAAATACCTGGTCAGATTTATCTGGTTTTATAACAGAAGATATATTTGAGGAAAAAGCATCAATTGATTATTGTCACAATGGTGAATTTCAGGCATATGGTACATATTTACCAGATCCAATGGTTGGAACATTATCTTTAATTCATTTTCCAAGTATGATTGATCCAGAAATGGCCTATAAAGATTCAGAAGGTTGGACAATGTGGTCTCTTGATCTTTCAACGTTTAATGATTTTTATAGTATAGATGTTGCAGGATATCCTCATGGATCAATTGCACCGGCACCAGATTTCCATGGTGTCGTAACAGTGATTGGCAATAATGAAGATGGTGAAACAATAGAAAATTTTTATGAGACTGAAGGTAATGGGATAGGTGCATGTTTTTTATCATTTGTAGGGGATTTAGGAGATAAAATATCTATAGATATTGACATTTCAACAGCAACATATTATGAGGCAATGGAGCTGAGTAATGAACCAGACATGATTGAAGATGGAGTATTTTTAGAATCATGTTGGGTTGAGCCTGGAAATGAAAACTGGTGGGAAAATGATTGGCCAGTATTTATTTTTGAAGGAGCACATAATCCTGATATCGTTGCAGGTGGTGGTAGTTGTTATTGTGTCTGTGAAGTTGGAAATGACATCGTATGTTATTATTCAAATGATAATGGTGCAAATTTCCAATCAAAAACTATAGCAAGTAATGGAAAATATCCTGCTGTTTCAATAATAGATAACACTGTAATTTGTTCATTTACTCGAGATAATAACATTTTTACAGTTGTTTCAAAAGATAATGGAAATACGTGGGAAGAAACAAAGATAAATGATGTAAGTGGAAGTGCAATTGAGCAGATGCAATGTACTGATGTTTCAGGTTCAAATGTGGTCTGGACCGATGATAGAAATGGTAACTATGGAGTATACATTAGTAGTGCAGCAGAAGTAGAATTCCCAATAGTAGAAATTCAAAGTATTTCTGGAGGTTTTGGTCTTTCTGCAAACATTATAAACTCTGGTACCGCTGATGCAAATGACATTGATTGGAGTATAGCTTTTGATGGTGGCGTTTTTATTGGCGGTGAAACATCTGGAACAATTCAAACTCTTGCAGCAGGAGAAAGCACAACTGTTAAAACTGGATTAGTTTTTGGAGTTGGAAAGACTGATATAACAATATCTGTTGGTTCTGCATCTGAACAAAGATCTGGAAATGTTTTTCTATTTTTTGTACTAGGGATATAATAATTATCCCACATCTTCTTTTTTTTATTTTCAACATAATAATGAACCATATTGGGAAAATAATTAATATAATTTGAATGAAACAACAAAAAAATAAAAAATTTTTACTGTTTGTTTAAAGATTCAATAAAAGCGTTCATATATTTGTTATTATGATTATAATATAATAATATTGGTAATAATCATGTAGTGGATTATATGTATATGCAAGATGTCAGACATAGTATCAAGTCATAGAAATTTCGCTTTCTTGTTTTTATATTTACCCGGCCACTACAAAAATATTACCAGAAAAATTAGGGGGTAAAAAATAAATGAAAAGAAAACAAATTGGAAAATGGGCTATATCATTATTAATCATTGGATTAATGATAACAAGTACTCTTGTAATGCCCGCAGAAGAGGCAGAAAATAACGAATTTGCAAAAACATATGAAAAACTTGAAGTAAAAAAGGTTACCAATAAGTTTTCATTTGTATCAGATTCATTGGAACTAAATAAAATAACAAAAGCATCATATTTACCAAGAGAAATAAAAAATCAAATTGGTATTGATCTTCCTATACTGGGTCTTGAAGGAATGGATGTATTAAATCCACATTTAGCAACAGACGGTGGAGGAAATATTTTGTTAGCTGGTGAAGGTTATGAAAGTTCATTTAATTCTGATATTTATTTTAGATCATCAATAGATGGTGGACAATCTTGGTTACCCGAAGATGGTACAATCTGGTTTGATCTTGCTAGTGGAGGCATAATTCCTGAAAAACCGGTTGTAGATTATTCAGGTGATTTAGGGGCTATTGGATCATTTTTACGATTAAATCCTGAGGGAATTCCCCAGTTTGACTTCGATAGCATTACTGACCCTGAAGCAGGCGATGGATGGCAACTATTAACATGGAATGATAATGATGAAGTTGATAGCATTGATGTTTGTGGTTGGAATAGTCAGTTTTCACCTGCTCCAGATTTTTCAAAAGGAATGATAGTATACACAGCAGATGATGATACTACAACCAACGTGATGCATCTTTTATGGTCAGACAGTGAAACAGGTGGTCAAAGTCTTTGGACTGGAAGTGGAGATGCAGACTATGAATGGGAAAATGTTAAGACTGATAACGATCTAGTAACGGGAATGCATTGGGAAGTATATGAAATTTCATCAAATCAAGGAGAATTTGAACCAGGTATTGAGATTGAATGGTGTAGACTTGATGGAACAAATGATTGGTGGCAAAATAATGATTGGTATGCAACAGATGTAATTGAAGGGGCAAGTAGTCCAGATATTGATTCAGCAAATGGAAAAATGTATTGTGTCTTTGAGTTAGATGGTGGTATTTACTGTGCATATTCAAATAATGATGGTGGAAATATTGACGTAATGGAGTTATCATCAACTGGAACAAACCCACATGTATCAATAGCAGGAGATAGTGTAATTATTACTTATATCGATAATGGCAATCTTATCTCAGCTATCTCTGAAAATTCAGGGTCAAGTTGGGAAGAGAGCACTGTTAATGATGAAAGTGGAACCGTGATGGATGATACTCATAGTTCTCATATTGCAGGAGGTTATATGGCATGGACCTATGAAGGGTCAGAGTATACCTCACTTCTTTTTGATGTGGCGGGTGTTGATGTACCAATCATAGAGATTGAAAGTGTATCTGGAGGTTTGGGGGTAAACGCAGTTATTGCAAACACTGGAACAGCAGACGCAACTGATGTTGATTATTCAATAACGGCAACCGGGGGAATTTTAGGAATGATCAATAAAGAATCTAGTGGAACAATATCGGTTAATGCAGGAGGGTCACAAACAATTTCGTTACCAATGATCATTGGAGTTGGTGCAGTTACCATTGAACTTATTGTTGGATCTGCTAGTGAAACTATCTCGGGAACACAACTATTTGTCTATACAAATATATAGCCAACCTCTCTTTTTTCTTTTTTTTATTAATGATTGAAAAAATATTTGTAAATATTTATATATGTTGAAAAAAAATAATATATATTAACATTATTTGTAATAGATTACAAAATTTAATAACTAATTTAACATTTGTTCAAAAATATAATCAAAAAATATTTATTGTAGTTCTTATCATAATATATATGGAGATATTATGAAAAAAAAATTGGTTGTTTGTATAATAATAAGTCTATTTTTAATTAGCTATATTCCTTCGGGTTATGCGTTAATAAATAATCAGAGTATTGATCAGATGGAAAGAGGTCAATACAAGTTGGTTGATAAGAACACTTTTTCAAAACAAAATTTAGAACATGGATTAATGAGGCCTGATGGTAACACGTTAAAAGAATGGAAAGAAGATTATTTTAAGGCAGAAAAAGCATATATTAATCCAAAATTAGCAAATAATATCATTGCAACTTCAAGTTATAGTATTTTAGATCTGTTGAATTATGTACCATCTGAAAGAAATCAGGGTTGGTGTGGAAATTGTTGGGCGTGGCCTGCTACAAGTGTTGTTGAAATCGCCCTCAATGTTCAAGAAGGGATTTATGAACGTTTATCTGTACAATATATAAATTCTTGTGGATCTCAGGTGGGCGTAGGTTGTTGTGATGGAGGAAACCTAGATATTTTCTGCAGGTTTTATCGAAAAACAGATATAACGATTCCATGGTCAAATACAAATGCGGATTGGCAAGATAATAGGGCTCAATGTGATACTTCATGCGATAGCATCTCAACAACACCATATTATCCAATATCTTCAATTTATGCAAGAACAATTGAAACACATGAAATTTCAGAAGAACAAGCAATTTCAAATATAAAAAATATACTTCATCAGCAGAAAGGCGTCTATTTTAGTTTTATATTGCCCGATGATGAATATCTAACTCATTTCAATGATTTTTGGAGTGATCAAAAAGAGGAAGATGTGTATAATATTGACTGGGCATGTGGTAAAGAATATATTGAAGATGAAGGTGCAGGTCATGCTGTTTTATGTGTAGGATACAACGATGAAGAGGGTATAGAAAATGATTATTGGATTATGCTGAACAGTTGGGGTATCACATCTGATAGATCCACAGGATTATTTCGTATGAATATGCATATGGATTATGATTGCACAATTGTTTATCAGAATCATGATTACTATTCATTTGATTTTGAAACATTAAATGTAACATTTACATCAGATGATGGAGCACCAAACCCTCCTGAAATACAAGGACCTAGCTCAGTTAAAAAAGATGAATCGAATACATATCAAATAACAACAATAGATGTTCAAAACGATGAAGTATTTTATAAAATTGATTGGGATGATGGAACGGTAGATGGTTGGATTGGTCCATATTTGTCAGGTGAAACCATTGAAGTAAATCATTCTTGGGCAAAAAAAGATACTTATGTTATACATGTAAAAGCAAAGGATATCAATGAAGATGAAAGTCTTTGGTCTACATTTGAAGTTAGTTTGTCAAAGAGAAAAGACATGGATTTTACATGGATACAATGGTTGTTTCAAAGAATCAATATTCTTTTTCCTTTTATTGTAAAATAAAGGGAAATTCTTCCCTTCTTTTTTTTAAATTCTTATCATTACTATAATAATTTATAATATTAAAGTTTTCTAATTAAATTTATTTTTTAGGGAAATAATAAATAATTAAAAATATATTCACATTATAAGTGAAAATGCGATGAACAAAACAAACATATCAATAATTATTCTAATTTTGATTTTACTAGTAACACAATTTCAAGGTTGTATTACTAATGAACCCACTGATAATATATTTTATGAGAAGAATACATTTTATGTAGATATCGATGGTTCAACAAACTTTAGTTCAATTCAGAATGCAATTAATGCAGCACCGGCTAATTATACAATCTCTATCTTAAATGGGCATTATAAAGAGAACTTGATAATAAACAAACCATTAACGATAGTGGGTGAAAACCCTTTAACAACGTTTATTGATGGAAATGACACAGAAGATGTAATAGTTATTAATAATGATAGTGTAACGATCTCAAATTGTAGCATTTTTGGAAGTGGAAGAACTCAAAATGATGCAGGCATCCATATTAATTCTAAATATGTAATTATTAAAAATAATATAATATATGATAACAAATGTGGAATTTATGCAAGAACTGCATCTTATGCTGATATTAATAATAATACTTTCAAATTAAACAATGAATATGGGGTTTATGTATATTCTTCATCAAATACAAAGCTTATTGACAATGAATTTTATTCAAATGATTGTAGTTTAAGAATCAAAGGATCTCAACATTGTGAAGTAATCCGAAATCGATTTAATGATAGTATGCAGGGGATGTACTTTTGTTGTGGAGCAAAACAAAATACAGTTTATCACAATACATTTCTAAATCATACTAAATGGAATGCAGATGATCAAGTTGGATCAAATAGTTGGAATAGTATAAATCTTTCAGAAGGTAATTATTGGGATGATTACTTTGGGGTGGATGAAAATGATGATGGTATTGGTGATAGTGCATACAATGTTACAAATACTGGCAGAAAAGATTTTTTCCCTTTAATGAATCCAATATAAAAATTATTATTTTCATTTATTCTTTTTAAAATATGAATGATGCAATAATATTAATCAACAATTTGTTATTGTGAATTGTAAAAATGAAAAAAAGAAGAGAATTAAAATTCCAAATTATCTATTTATAAAAATGTTTGAAATAGATTAAACAGAATTGGAAAACGTTCAAAAAATATTGTACTTAACTTGTTCTTTGGTACAATTGCAGCACCCAATGCGCTTGTTTCATTATGATATAATGGAACAATATTCCCATAGGCGACATTTATTGAAAGAATTAATGATTCACCTCGATTAACTTCTACATCATTCAAATAAAGTGATCCTGATTTTTGTGTAGGAGTCTGTGTAATATTTAAAGATATATTTTCATTATCAAGAGATAATGCCAAAGTAATTATTCCTTCATCAGTTAAACTTTCACAATTCATGTCATAATCAATATAAAAATCAACAATTTCACTTTTGGAGCTAATTTTTATAAGAAGATTAGATTCAACAGAAGCATCTAAAACACTTGAGGTTCCATTTCCCCAAATCGAGGCATATCCAAGATATATCTCTTCATTATTTGTTTTGTATGTTGTAATAGCGCTGTTTGCATTAATTCCACTGCAAAATATTGAAATCATTAAAAATGCTACAAAACCCGAATATAAATATCGACTACTTTTTTTCATATCAATTAACCTAATGATATTAATATTATACATCTATTTAAATGTATTTAGATTGTTTAAATAAAGCAAAATTCTTTCTATAATATAATTAATCAGATTTTTATGATAAACAATCAAATTAGTAAAATTATATATATTAACAAAATATATTAATTATTAGGTATCTGACACATGAATAAAATTTATTATTTATTTATAATTATAAGTTTATTAATTAATTCATCCATTGCCATTAGCCTTAATCAAGATGAAGATTTAAAAATAATATATAACTTTGATTCTCCTTCATTTCAAAAGATACAGATAAATGGAACAATTTATGATGAGATCACAATTCCAAATCTTTCAACGATGGCAGACCCTGGATTACCAAGTTTGCCTATAAAGGGTGGTTATATTAGTATACCATATAATTCAAATGTTAAAAGTATATCTGCAACATATTCTAACCAGATAAACTTAGGGAAAGGATTTATTATAAAACCAGGGTCAACACCCGTTCCAATGTCACATCAAGAACAAGCCCAAGCACCAATTGCAAATACTCAAATTTATACATCTGATACTATGTATCCAGGGACATTATATTCTGAGATTGGAACTTATAAATGTAAAGGATTTGAAATTCTTGTTCTTACGTTACATCCTATTCAATACATACCTAAAACTGGAGAAATAATTTTTTATTCCTCTATCGAAATTACTATTGAAGTTTCAGAAAAACAGAATAATTATTTAGAATCACGAGGCTTAGAAGAAGATATAATTCAAATTAATAATATGGTTGATAATCCCCAAATATTGAATTCATATCCTCTAAAAACAAAAACAACATCAATGGAATCTTATGATTATCTTATTATTACTACTCAGGAATTAAAAGAAGGATTTATCCCATTACAACAGACACAAGAAAAAAGAGGGATTAAAACACAAATAAAAACACTTCGTGATATTACTTTAACTCCGAATTATATAACACCAGAAGATATCAGAGAATATATAAAACAGCAATATCAACATAATGGAATTGAGTACGTATTAATTGGTGGTGATGCAGATATTGTACCTGCAAAAATGCTTTATGTCTATGGACTTGATGAGGAGAAATGGCCATATGAAACATTTTTACCTTCGGACTTGTATTATTCTTGTTTAGATGGAACCTATAATAATGATGGGGATGATCGTTGGGGTGAACCAACAGATGGAGAAAATGGAAATGATGTTGATCTTTTCGCTGAGGTATATGTAGGTAGAGCAAGTGTTGGGGATTTAATTGAAGTAGGATATTTTGTAAATAAAACTATCTCTTATTTATCCACCTCTAATTCTAATGAGTATATCAATACATTTCTTATGGCAGGGGAATATCTTGGTAGCCATGGTGTTGCTAGTTGGGGTGGAAATTATCTAGATCTTCTTATTGATGAGGCATCTGAAGATGGTTATATAACATCCGGCATTCCTTCTGAAAAATTTCAAATTAATAAATTATACGATCGTGAAAATGAATGGACTGCAAATGATATGATCAATGCAATAAACGATGGTGTTCATGTAATAAATCATGATGGACATTCTAATTATGGGTATAATATGAAGATGGTAAATGGTCATGTTTATTCATTAACAAATGATGAGTATTGTTTTGCTTATTCAGTTGGATGTATGGCAGGTGGCTTTGATGATCCTCAAGGGTCTGACTGTTTTGCTGAATATCTTACTGTAAAAACTGATCATGGAGCATTTGCAGCTATCATGAATGCAAGGTATGGTTGGTTTTGGTCTCATAGTACTGATGGTGATGGAACAAGATTTGCACGTGAATTTTGGGATAGTGTTTTTGGTGAAAAAACACCTGTGATAAGTAAAGCAAATCAAGATTCAAAAGAAGATAACCTGTATCTCATAGGTCGTTCTTGTATGAGGTGGACATATTATGAATTAAATCTCTTTGGAGATCCAACTATTTCACTTCGTGTAAGTGAACCCCCAAATACACCAGATATGCCAAATGGACCTCAAACTGGAAAAATAAAAATAAATTACGAATATGCAACAACTTCAATTGATTCTGAAGGGGATGATATATATTATCTCTTTAATTGGGGAGATGGAACGTATTCTGAATGGCTTGGCCCTTATTCTTCAGGGGAAGAAATCAAAGAAGAACATCAATGGCTTGAACATGGCGATTATCAAATACAAGTGAAAGCAAAGGATGAACATGGTGCAGAAAGTGAATGGTCAGATTATCTTATACTAAACATTCCAAAAAATAAAAACATTCAATTTCCGTTTCTTGAATGGATTATAGAACAAATTTATTTTCTTAAAATGTTTTTTCTTAATTAGCGACAGTGGATTTTGATTGATCTTATAAGATTAATGAAATTGAAATTATATTATAGATGAGAAAATTTTCTATTTCTACTTATTTCAAAAGATATTGAATGGCGATTTCTTAAAAGTATTAATGAAAATTAAAAAAGAAAAAAAAGGAGGGGATGGTTTAGGATAATATTGGTACCGGTTCAACCCATGTTGGATTATAGACTTGAAGTGTTGGATCACCAAAAATTACATTGTTGCTACTGATTCCATCGGCAAAAAATGATGCACTACCATATACTGATGATGGATCACCAGTTGTAAAATCTCTATTGACAATCCAGTGGGATTGTGAGAAAGCTTCACCAAGTGTGTATCCTTTGATTAATACATCTCGAAGAATCCATGTTTTATATAAATCATCAACAAGTGTATATCCAGAGCCTAAACATCCTGCATAAAGAGCAGTTCCATGAGATAGATATACAATTGGGCCAAAATGAGATGTAGTTGTACAGGAGCTCCAAATATCTATTTCACTATGTAGATTTTCAAATAATTGATCAACCCATTTAAAATGAATCAGATCATAAAGGCTTGGTTCTTCTGCATTATAAATTGACATTGATTGATCTCGGATTGTTTTTGTCTGACGTTCATCATAACCTGAATAACCTGCCCATGAATCCCACCATTCAAAGTCATATAATGACTCATGGTATGGTTCTGCAAGCGGAAATTGTTCTTTCATATTTTTGTATTGTGAAGATATTCCTGATCCACCTGTGCCATGACCTGAATAAATTGAGATTAATGCACCCTTGTTATATCGTTCTAAAAAGTTTTCCCACATACAATGACCTTCATAAAACCGGTTAAATGATGAAAATGAATTTTTATTGTCTCGTGGTGCATAAGTTGTATATCTTACACCATCATTGCCAGTATGGTCATATTGCCCTGTAAAATAGTTCATATGTTGCGATGTTGTAACATCTTTTCCAGGGTTGGCATAAATAAGTGCTGGATAGAGGATATTACGAACAATTATTGCAGATGAAAAAGCAGTTGTTTCGACAGGAATTAAACCAGCATATGAGTTATTTCCAGTCATCGCTCTTCCAATTGAATCGCGGATGTCAGTGTCCCTTGGTGAAACAAAAATGTAGATCTCCTGTCCTTCATTATCAAGACCATACTCGTCAATAAGAGAATGTAAATCATCATATACTGTTGTTAACCATTGCATTTTTAGATCAAGTCCAAATGGTGGAAGTGTTTGATCATTTGTAAAAAAGTATATGATTAAATCCAACAATGAAGGAGGATTTGTCATTCCAATTGGTTCATCCATCATTGGAAGATGACCTAGTGATCGAGTTCCATGGTAGTAATCTCCAGTGAATTCTCGATAGGTTTGATACATATCAATTGTATTGTAGGCATCTTTTGCCTCTGCAATATTAATAACTGGACTTCCATGGAATGCAGCAATCATGCCAGATGGGCCAAAATATCCATCTCCAGTTGCAAAAGATGTAACCGTAATGACGTTTTCGGAATTTGAATCTGTTTTTATCGCCGTTATTACATCCTGTAATGTTGAATATTTTGTTACTGTTCCACTAGGGGATGCTGCGCTAACGTCATCAATATTTACAAAGATTATATTTGATATTCCTAATTCAGTTAAAGTATTTGATGTTTCAGATGGAACCTCATTTTCATTTACATAAAGGAGTGGTACATGTTTTTGAGAGGCAAGTACTGCTGCATTTGCTGCTGACAAGCCTGCTGCAACACGATTTGGATTATGTTCTCTTATTGTAGCTTGAATGTGATATGATCCATCAAATGATGCATCCCATGTATCAAGATTTAAATAAGGTACCACTAGTGCAGTCCATGTTCCCTGCATTGGATTATGGATTTCAACTGAGAATTCAGTGTGAGGGTCAATTATCATATGTCGATATTCGTCTTCATCATGTTCCCAATGTCCACCGTTCCATTGATGTATTGGTTTAATTTCTCCCCCATTCCAATGAGGATATTGTGGTCGTCTAACATTTCCTTCTGGATCAATAAGATATGCAATTAAATCTGATTCAGACTGGGTTGAAAGCGTTACCTTTAAACTGCTATCAGATGGTCCAACATCAATTGTATGGCGATTTCCTGAATATTTCATTACCGTTAGTGCTTCTAACCCCTCTATATCTGTAACATGTGGAACCCAGATACCAGGTTTTGTTATTGGGAAAAACGTGTCTTTATCTGCACCATTTGAACCACTATCATGAGGCCACCAATCTGCCATAAATGCTTCATATCTTGGTGTTAATACCATTGTGTCTCCTGCGAATTCATCTCCTTCTGCTTGGAGATATATTGCAGCCCATTTTGATCCAATATACATTGTTTTTGAGTAAAAATCAGAAGAAAACTCTGTTAAATCACCAGGTAGAAATCTATCGGTTTCCTTTTCACATGATAAAGATACATCTTGATCGATTACAATATTGATTATGTCCTCAAAGTTACTACCATCAATTGCAAGTACTGCTGTATCGACTGTCTCCCAATGTTGGGTTGCAATATCTGCGGCTGCTTGAATTGGATCTAATGGAATTAGATATTCTTGTGGTGTCAAATCATGACGGTCAAGATAAGTATTCCAGTCATCAAGTAAATATTGGGTGGTATCATCAATGGATGTGAACCAATTTGGAATTATATCGTTACCTTGATAGACAATTGGAGAAACATATCGTTTTCCATTTTCAATATAATTGGCAGCTGGAATTGCTGCTAAATACCCATATTCATCTTTTGTACTTTCTTGATCATCATTAATTATGAATGTTTGTGCTATTGGAATGATTTCATTTTGTAAGGGTTTCAAAGATGGCGGCGCTTCTGCTTCACCTCCAAGAGATAATTCAAGTTCATATACCCCGGAACCATACAAGTAATAATTATCAGGCCACTTACTTTCATCCCAACCTGGGAAGATATCAATTTGAATTTTCCATGTTCCCGTGATGTCTGCAGGATATTCTAATATATCTTCACCATAGAATTGTGCTGAATGTACATGTTCTCCATTTGGATTATATAGATGAATATCAAAATCCGATTCTTCTTCGGGTTTAACTTCAACAAATATTCCGCTGCCTGAGGAAACATCAAAACTATACCAATCCTCCCAGTCATTATAATCTAAATATCCAACATGTGATCCGGTGGTAATTTTGATTGCAGACCCAATTGAATTACCCGCATCAGATCCTGAATCTGCATCGTTTTGACCCTGCAATATGACATTAAATGTATATTCGCCTGCTTGATCATTTATTGAATAAATATTTATGAAAAACCATCCTGTTTCTCCTGCCACATTCCCACTTGGGATGATTTCTTCATTTCCGTTATATATCTCAATAACAAATTGAGAGGGGGAAACTGATGAAATAATTGTTTGACCTTCACATGCAGTGAATCGATAACAATCCGCATCATCACCCTCATCAGGATCTAATGTTCCAGTTCTGCCTCTACCTGGAATTTTTTCATTTACGGGTTCACCAATATAAACTTCATAAGATCTACGAAGTGTATCACCAGCATCGATATTATATCCAATATCGTTCTGCTCATCAGCCAATGATACGCTTTCAGAGGGTAAATATCTCATCATATCAGTTGTTTTTGTGATATCGATGGAATTTATTGATTCAGTGTTTTCAGTATATATTTCAATTGGGTTGTATTTGTTTTCTGTATTCCTTTGAAATGATAGTGCTGTAAGTGTTGGAGTTACAAGCATGATACTGATCATTATGATGAAAAAACCTGCCTTACCTAATCCTTTTCTATTTTTCATTATTTTCCCCTTTTATAAATTTTTTTTGGTATTATATAGGAAATATTGCCCTATAAATATTTTAATTAATATTTTATGCCCATTAACAAATGTATATATTAGTATTAAATATTTTTCACACAATTTTGATACATTATTACAAAAATTAATGTTTAAAGGTTCATTACTATGTTTAAAAGTAATTACTTCAATTTCATGGATATATTTTAACGACATTTTTATGAATATCAACGCCCATCGAATATGAAATTGGTTGGCATTTACTTCTTAAAAAATATGCAATAGGGTGGTATGATTGTTCTGAAAAAACCTCATAATTTGCCATTCCTTTACAAATAATAAAGTCACAAGTTTTTAATTTTTCATCTAGTTTCTTAGGCATATCTTTAAAATCAATTCCCACTGCAAAGCATCCAGTATCGATTATTTCATCAACTACCTCTGAAAAATTGAGTTTTTCAGCATCTTTCCTAGTTGCATCACTTAAAATTGGGGTACCTTTCACAACTAATGTTATTGTAATATTGGGATATTGTTTTTTTATTTGTTCACAGACTAATTTATCAAAAACGATTTCACCACAGTTATCTGTGAAATATAATATATGATTACTGTTTTTAAGATATTGTTTTACAAGAGATACATCATCATATCCAAATCCTTCTGAAACATAGTCTTGAAATTGATTTATAAACATTTCAGGATGAGAACTACCTCCATCAATACCAAAATCTAATGAATTTCCAACAATGGAGCATAAAATACTCATTTTTAATGGGTCCTCAGAAGAAGCGATTGCCTTTTTTACTTCTGGAATTAATGAAATTGCGATTTCATTGCTTGATTCCTTTAATTTTTTATATGGATCAAAATCTTCTAATGCTGTATAGGCAGCTTCATGGACTTTTGTTGCAATATCTGCACTACAAGTATTATGTGAATATATTTCTACAAATGCTTTTGCAGCAGCTTTCAACGCTTCATCTATTTTATTGTTGTCAGATGTACTTTCATTTGCTTCAAATAAAATTCTTTTGAATAGACAAGGGACACATTCGTTTTGAATTTTCATGGTATGATATTAGCGAAACAACATTTGCTATTAGAGCCTTCCGACAGATACTGTAGATCTGAAAGTACATATATTTAGTTATAATTATGATAAATATTACGTTTATAAACGAATTTTGAAAATGAGAAAAATTGTTTTGCTTAGTTGTTAAGGCCAAAAATTTGGTATGTTTTTTTAAAATAGAAAATCTTGAAAAAAAGATATATATTAAAAAATCCCGATATTTACAAATGAATAGAACACATTTAAGAAAAAATTTTTAAAGGTGCATATTTACTAACAATGTAGAAGTACAAAAAAAGATATTTTTGTATTGGAGAAATATAAATGAATATCAAAAGTTTAACATTCGGTATTTTAAGTATGTTGGTAATAACTTGTTTTATCGGTTGCGTTACTAATAATGAAACAGAAACTGATGAGATTTTGAAAACATTTGTTGTTACTGAGAGTGAGAGCAAATGGATTATTGATGATGGAGCATTGCAGATGGATTTTCCAGATGACGCAATTGAAGACGAATTAACTATCGTTATAAAAACTGTTCAAGGAGGAGATGAATCGGATGCTTATATCCCAAACACATTATATTCTTTTGAACCTGATGGTACGAAATTCAAAAGACTAGTAAAACTCTCAATTCAATATAATCAAGACGATTTACCTCCAGGTATTAACGAGTCAGATCTTAAAATTGGAAAACTTATAGAAGGTAGTTGGCATCCCATCAATGGAACTGTTGATACGGATAATAATATTGTTTCTACGTTTATATGGTCTTTTACGCGATTTGGAATGATTTGTGCAAATTCCAATGATCATGATTGGTGGGGGTCTTTTTTAGAAGTACCATCTGATATTTCACCTTTTGATATGGATGAAGTTATTGACCCTGAGGATAAAATAAAAGATTCTGAAGATGAAGGATCTTGGGATTTTGGTGATGATGAAATTATTCATTTAGATAGCCCATTTTTTTGTCATGATTCAGGAGATAAATTTTCAGGATGGACAAAGATATCTGGTGATTGGTATGGAGTTAAGCTTGATGGACATGGAAAAATGACTAATTATTTTACTTGTAATGGTACGAAATTTCAATATGATTCACTTGCATATAATGGAGTGTATTCTGATGTAGATTTCCTTGTTTCAACAGATCTTGACTCAGGTTCATCAATAAGTATAATTGTTCGTGGACAAATATATCCTTTAAATAGCATCGGAAATTGGAACTCATACTATAAATTAACTTTTGAATATTCATATGGACAATATTCTCTGCACTTTAATAAAAAAATTGACAAGAATACCACGACTCTCTGGGAAGATCAAGGATTTGTCCCCAACAAACAACCAACTAGTACTGAACATGAACAGGCATTTAGAGTGGTTATGATAGATGAACATATCTATATCTATTATTCATATTTTGATCCATATAATCCCAACAGAGATTATGAGGAACTTCTTTGGTCTGGAACTGATTCAGATATAAAAAGTGGAAGTATTGGTATCATGGGGTTTTGCTCCAGAAGTGATGTGCGATACAAGCTTTTCTGGACAGAACTTTGGTTATGAAGATGAAATCTTTTCTTATTTTCCTTTCTTTTATAACTGTTCTATTTATTTTTTTTATTTGGGTGTAATGAGAGTATTAAAATATTAAAAAAGATCATATGATATATCATTTAATAAATATATTAAATCTTTATTTGTAAAAAATGATAGGATTTTTAAAGTACTAGTTTATAGATATATTTGGTTAGAGAGAGAAAGATGGGCCGATATCAGAAGAAACCCTATAAAAAACAATCTGTTGATCCTTTAAATGCAATTGATATTGAAAAGGAATATATTGATGCAATGAAGGAAAATGACAATAATGATATTTTTGACCAATTATTCACAGAAGAATATGAAGAGACGCCTTTTTTTGATGAACCTGAGATTGTAACACAGTTACGTCGTGAGGAATTTGAAGGAAAATTACCAATCTTACCTGTTTCATATTTTCTTGAAAATGATAACAATGCAGAAGATTCCCCTTTGATAACGAAAATGAATACTTTACCAAAAATTAATACCAAACCTTGTTTATCATATGAAGAAACATTAGAGATTGCAAGAAAATCCTTTAAGAATATTAGCACTGAAAAAAGCCATTCAATTTCATTTATTGAAGATACAACATAAGACATTTCAATTTTTTTTTCAAATATATCTCACAATTTTTTAGATAAGTAAATACCGTGATCTTTAAAATCATGATATTTTCTATAATATTCTTTCACTCCAACGCCGCTTAATACATATAGATCCTTGCAATCAAATTCATCTTTACTTATTCGAACTGCTTCATGTAATAATCGTGAGCCAAATCCCTTATGTTGAATGCCTTTTTCACTCTTATTTCCAATTTCAATTTCTTTTCCTACAACTTTTAATTCACGTATCATCATCACTCTTTTGTTATATAATTCAGGGCGATGGGATGAATGGATTTCACGTAACCGTAAATATGCAATCACAGCATCATATTTTTTTATAACCATGGAAAGGAATATTTCTGTACCATCATTGGCTTGATATATTGTTTTTTTAAAATCTGGATTTTTAGTATCTATCTGTGTTTGATGTTTTAATGATAAATGCCCGATTTCTCTACCTCGTAACTCCTTAGATCCAATACCTTTTTCATCTAATATATCATCGACTAATTGTCTTAAGTTGCTCTTTTTAACACCTGACTCTATGAATTGAGCAGGAACATCACGTTGAATACGTTGAATACGTATCCATTCAGGGATAAGTGGAATAATATCGGCGATAAGTTTTGTTGCATTAGATGAGTTCAATGGAGAAAATTGTTTTTTCTTCCAAATATCATATAATGGTGTCCCTTTGATTACTAAACATGGATAAATTTTTATCATATCTGGTTTAAAATCAGGATGAGAAAATATGGTTTCAAAAAGTTTTTTATCTCTTTTTTCATCTGAGCCAGGTAGCCCTGGCATTAGATGGTAACAAACTTTAAACCCTGCATTTTTTGCAATACGGGTTGCGTCAATTGAATCATTAACTGTGTGACCTCGTTTGATGATATGTAATACATCATCATAGATTGTTTGAACTCCAAGCTCCACGCGTGTTGCACCAAAATCTAGGGTTTGATCAACTTGTTGCAGACGGAACCAATCTGGACGTGTTTCAATTGTTAATCCAATACAACGATGTTTAGCAGTTTCATTTTTTTTCATTGCATTAAACAATGAATCTGAATTGGAATCATTCATTGCATCATAACATCGCTTCATATACCATTCTTGATACCAAGGATTTCTTGCAGTAAATGTACCACCCATGACAATAAGATCAACCTTATCTGTTGGATGCCCAATACATTTTAGTTGATATAATCTAGCTTTAACTTGGTCAAATGGATTAAAATCATGCATTTTACCTCGCATAGCTGCTGGTTCAAAACCTGTGTAACTCTGTGGTGAATCATACAATGGCCCCCCGGGACAAGGAATACATTTTCCATGTGGGCAAGATTCAGGAGAGGTCATCACAGCAACAATTGCAACACCTGAAATCGTTCGCATTGGTTTCCGTTGCAACGCTTGAATTAACTGGACCTTTTTATTTTCTGAATAGGATGAGGAGATATTTGCAATAATGTCGCTGTTTGATGGAATGTCTTTAAAATGATATTTTTTACATAATTTCATTTTCCAACGATGAATATCGTTTTTATTTACCGATTCTTCTGAAAGAATTTTTAAGCAGATTTCTTCATAAAATGTCATATCAACTGAGGAATCATCAAAACGATTACATAAAAAACTTTGCAATAAATTATTCTGATGTTTTTTGGATAAATTAATAAGGGATAGTGCATTCAGAATCAACTGTTGAGGATCATTATGACATCAAATATTATTGAAACAACTAATCTTACAAAAACATATGGTGATTTTACAGCTGTTGACTCTATCTCATTTTCAGTTAAAAAAGGAGAAATATTTGGTTTTCTTGGACCAAATGGTGCTGGAAAAACAACTACAATTAAAATTCTTACTACTTTATTGATGCCAACTAAGGGATCTGCCCATATTAACAATCATGATATCAAGAAAAAAAGAGATTCTGTACGACAATCAATTGGTGTGGTGTTTCAAGAACCAGCATTAGATATTGAACTTACTGGAAGGGAGAATCTTGATTACCATGCCCGTATGTATGGAATTGAACGATCTATAAGAAAAGAACGGATTGATGAAGTTTTAGCACTTGTTGATCTCACTGATAAAAAAGATGTGTTTGTAAAAAAGTATTCAGGCGGAATGAAAAGAAGATTAGAGATTGCCCGAGGGCTAATGCATAGTCCAAAGGTCTTATTTCTAGATGAACCAACGCTTGGACTTGATGCACAGACCCGAAGAGCAATTTGGGAATATGTTAAAAAAATGAATAAAGATAAGCATACAACTATTTTTCTTACAACACATTACATGGATGAAGCTGATTTTCTTTGTGATCGAATTGCAATTATAGATCATGGAAAAATATTAGTTACAGATACAACAAGTAATCTTAAAACAACTGTTGGAAATGATATTATTACTGTATCAACTTCTGAGGATATTAAATTTAAATCATATTTAAATGATGTCGCTTGGATTAAACAAATTGACAGTCATGAAAATCATCTTACTCTGGGTGTTGAAAAGGGAGATGAAAAAATACCTGCACTTATTGAATTAGCACAGCAAAAAAGCATTCAGGTTAAATCAATTAGTGTTCATAAGCCAAATCTTGATGATGCATTTCTTCACTATACGGGGCGCAGTATGAGAGATGAAATATCAAATAATAATACACAGCAGAATTTTCATCATGGGAGATAACAAAACATGATTCAAAATGAGATGCAGGCAATTTATGTGATGTGGCTTCGTCAGATGAAACGATTCATCCGTTTTAAAAGTAGATTGATTGCAATGCTGGTTCAACCTCTCTTATTTTTGTTCATATTTGGTTCTGGTTTTGGTGGTGTACGATTTCCAGGGTTGGAAGATATTTCATTTATCCATTTTTTTGCACCTGGAATAATTACCATGGCAATTCTTTTTTCATCAATGTTTACTGGAATCTCGGTTTTATGGGATAAACAATTTGGTTTTCTTCAAGAGGTTCTTGTTGCACCAATCAGTCGCTTTTCAATTGTTATTGGAAGGACACTAGGAGGGGCAACTATTGCGTTGATTCAAGGTTTCATTATATTAATAATATCGGTATTACTTGGAACCCCAATTTCAAGTGTTTCTGGATTGATCCTTGCTATAATTTTTATGATTTTAATCGCGATTTCAGCAGTTGGTTTTGGCCTAATTCTTGCATCTAAAATGAATGATTTTCAATCGTTTCCACTCATCATGAATCTTGTTATTATGCCATTGCTTTTTCTTTCATCAGCATTTTTTCCAGTTGTTGAAAACCCAACACTAAAAACAATAGCATTTTTGGATCCTTTATTCTATATGGTTGATGGGTTGAGAGGTAGTTTAGTTGGTGCAGCAAACATTAACCCTCCTTTATACAATCTTGTAATTGTATTTTGTATATGTATTGTAATGATTGCTCTTGGTAGTTATTCATTTAATCGAAGTGAAATCTAAGAATAAAGATTTCTGAATCTAAGGATATTTAAATTATTTTTTTAGATCCAGGGCCAGAGATGATACCAGATTCCTTCAAGAAATAGATCAATGCTCATAGAATGAAAATCAATAGTGCCTGATTTATCAATGTTCCAATCAATTGGTGGCCAAATCGTCCATTCTAACATGAAATCTTCTGCTTTTACAAATTCACCTTGGGTTCTTATTCCAAGATCTGAGCCTTTAATCAACATATCGATTGTATTAAGTGGAACAGAATCTGTATCAAAGGAGAAATATCCTGAAACATCAGTATGCCAGGTTATCTTAATGTTTTCTGCAGTTGGTTCTGCATCAATTCGTGCTTCCCATTCATCAATGATGAAATCAAGGTCAATATGAAATGAGGTATCTTTTATTATGGTGAAATCCCCTGGATCAGTTAAATTCCAAAATGCTGAAAATTCAATAACCTCAATGTCTTGTATACTAAGATTAATCGTTGGATTGTCTAATGAATCAAGCAGAAACACATTAGTATCTGTTGCATCAATGTTCAGATGATAGTAACCATTTTCTTTTGATGGATCCCATTCAGCATAGAAATATTTTGGAGTATTTTTTACAACTGCATATTTAACTGAACCCATATTATTTGATTCAATAAGTATTGATGTATCATAGTATGAGTTACTTTGGTATTCAATGACTCCACCACCTTTGGAAAATGGCGTTATCCCTAGTGAAAAGGATACATCAGAAGGTAAAGGATCAATTATTAGATTTGTTTCAATTGGGGTATCATCGGTTGTTTTCATAATCTTAATAGATGCCGTGGTGGGTATAGTATTTCCTTTTGTGATACTATATTGGAAAACACCTTGGGATTTGGTGGATTCAATAGTGATTTGTTTGTTGTTAACTGGTTCAAACATAAATTCATATGATTGAGTACTAGCACCATTTTGATATCTTGTAAAAAATGTTAGTTTATGATCTTGGTTACTTGAATCATATTGGGGATTCATTTCAAATGAGATCCCTGATGTTCCAGTTTCTGGTTTGTAGAATATGAATGATGATAATTGTAGAAAACTAGGTATTTCATTTTGATTTGTTTGAGGGGATTGGTAGCCAAGATGCATCATTCCATCAAACATATTAGATGAGAGTGTAAAAGATTGAGATTTAATCTCGTCTCCAATTCGTTCTATTGTAAGTAAAAAACGTAATCCAATTTGAATTGAGGTTTGTGTTTCTAGCCAAGGAAGAATCAGATATTGTATTCGAATATCTTTTCCATTTATGCCAGTATTTTCATTATTATCCACATCGAGTTCATTGAATTGACCAAACGTGATTTGAAATGATTTATCAATAGCTCCACAGCTTGTTGTAATTGTACTTTCAAGAAAAGGAATTTGACCTGGAGTTGTATTTATTCTTCTTTTTGGTAATATTATGTCTATGAATGATTTTTTTCTTTCGTGTTTTTGAGTATTGATATCATCGTTCTGAATTGTTGAGATTGCAACAGAAGAAAACATTGTTGCAATTAATAAAACTATAATGATAAAACTGCCCAATTTTATGGTATTGTGTTTCTTCATTTTTTTCACCTCTTTATCAATTATTATATCTGTTTGTCATTATCTAAAACATTTTCGATATTAACATCGACGATAAGCGTTATTTATTAAGAATTTAGAAATATTTTCTCTTGTTGAATGCAGATCAAAAAAATAGTAAGAGATACTAATAATGTTTACTTAGATGAAATATTCATGGTTTTTACCATGTTTTCAAGTGCACATGCAATAGTTACAGGTCCTACCCCACCTGGAACCGGAGTAATATATGAACATATTTCTTTAACCTTTTCAAGATCAACGTCTCCGGTTATTCCAGTATCTGTTTTAACAATAGAAACGTCAATTACTATTGCACCTTTTTTTACATGTTGATCTGTAATCAGACCGGGTATCCCTGCAGCAGTTACTATAATATCTGCTTGTTTTGTAAAAGAAACAATATCTTTTGTAAAAACATGGCAAATTGAAACGGTGGCATTGCGCTGTAAAAATAAT
>Ga0164310_10000412_pt1 | contig 22569 bp, 24 predicted proteins | sample GuaBasSedimGuay1_FD_121795 | JGI IMG/M metagenome (GOLD analysis project Ga0164310, IMG submission 121795) | Subseafloor sediment microbial communities from Guaymas Basin, Gulf of California, Mexico - Guay1, Core 4569-9, 0-3 cm | ecosystem: Environmental > Aquatic > Marine > Hydrothermal vents... | reverse complement strand
CGATAATGAGGTGCGTCGGAATCTGAACTCTTCTAACAGTCCTGTTTGCTATAACTATGCAACAGTATCCCCCGTCTGACAGAACCTCATACATTTTTTCCAAGCATATGTAAAGATCTGAGAAAAAGGATGCTACTTCTCTATCTCTTGAACTTCTAGGACTATCATTTTTCCTGATAAGTTCCAGCACGCTCTGAAGGATAGGTAGGTCAACTTTCATGATTTTACGAGGATTACCTCCAAGCGAAATTTTATCCACAGTCATAATAGTATTTCTGTTAAATCCCTTCTCAAAGTCTAACCACAAGGCAGACAAACGTGAAAACTGACCGTAAGCTACAGTTGTTCTACTATCACCATAGGGAGGGGAAGTAATAATTATCTTGGGGGGCTTCTCCGTCAACAGTTTATTTGCTTCCTCAGGAAAATCTTTAGATAGCATTTTTCTGGTATCAGCCATAAAAACTTTAGAAAAAACATTCCTGTCACACTTTTTGTAAAATTCTTCCATCCTTCTTAAAGCATCTTCAACACAGTTTACGAACGTCTCATAAACGTTAGGTGAGTATTTTTTCCACTTATTTTTAGGTATTCTTATTAACTTAAACTCCCCTTTCTTAGTTCCCGACACTTTTCTCGCAGTTACTGAGAGAGGTACATCAAAAAACATTCTAATTTTATCATCTTTGATCTGCATCAACTCATTTCTAATTATTGTAAGTTCCTTCATTGTTTCCGGCTTATACCAATATTCTATGTTAGTCCCAGTAAAATCTGGAACTGCTATATCTATCTGTCTAAACTTGAGCTGCGCTATTTTCTTCCCCACGTTGGCCTTTAGAACTTTCCAACGCCTTTTAATCTTCATAGGGTCTATTGGTGTAGATTTAACCGATGCGAGGAGGCAAGCTAACGGATTAATATCAAATCCTATGGAGTTAATGCCGTGAAGTCTTGCTTCTACAAGAACTGTTCCTGAACCACAAAAAGGATCTAATACAACATCTCCCCTGGAAGCATAACGCTCCAACAATCTTCTAGTTATTTGAGGTATCATCCTAGCGGGATAGAGATGTAATCCATGCGTCAGGTACTTTGTATCTGTACCTCTAAAACTCCAGTCCTTGTTATCTATGATCCTTATACTGTCGGTTTCTTTCATCTCATCATTCCATTACCAGCGTTTTTATTATATAAGTCTCTCAAAGCAATGGTTATAGGGTTTTATTCAGGTTTCCAAAAGTGATAGAGACGAAAGTAGAGCTGACTACAGTGTCTACCTTTGAGAAGATATACGTTCTAATAGCTTTCCTATCTACTTCATCGTAATGTTTACGGGTGATCAAAGGAAGCCTCACGTTGAGCCTAGGAACACGCAAAGAATTTATTCTGCTCTAGAAGAAATTTTGGTGGATAGAACTATAAGTAAGAAACACACGGCCCTTTGTAGCATCAACGTTAAAGAAAGGATTTTTGAGGGTGAATATAAGGTTTCGGAGGACAGGTGAAAAAAGTTTACAAGACTACATTTTTAGGCTGAAGGGAAATTGGAATATCTATCGATGTTGAGAGAAGATTTTTCACATGTACACCTGAAAGAGCTAGGCGGAAAGAGCAATCTAACATGTTTGATGGGGCGTACGAAATTCTAGGTCTGAAGTTGATAGATTGAAGGATGAAGGATATATTTCTAGGCGGGGGTCGCAGGCTGAGAAAGCCTCTATCGCCTTACTGATACGTCTTAGTTTAGAACTTCTAGCTGTGGGTTTGATCCGCGAAAATCTTCCTCTGAAAATTTAGGTTCTGAGCTTAGTAAACGAACAAATTATCATCCCAATATTGATGATAAAAATCCTAAGAGGGAACCTACTACTAGCGAAGTCACGAGCATTATAGCTATTACTTTCAGTGTTCGCCTTACTCTGAATTCTGAGAGCATGATGCCAAGTGATCCGACACATGGGAAACTAAGAGTTATTATAGTTACTGCTGTCAACGCTTGAAATGGTGTTAACTTGTATCCTCCTAATATACCAACTGCGACATCCTTTCTCAATATACTCACTACTAACGCAATGCAGACCTCGCTAGGTAGCTTAAGTAGATTTGACATTATTGGGCTGAAAAGCCTTGCGATCAAGGCTATCGCTCCTGTATAGTAAGCAAGGTTTGCAATGAAAATTCCTAGGAAAACTAAGGGCACACCTGTTTTTAAAAAGGATAACACCCTAGCATAGGTCTTTTTTAATAAATTCCTTAGCTGTGGTTTCCTCCATGGAGGTAGTTCTAGTAGCAAGATACATGTTTCCCCCGGTGTAATCCTATTTAGGACTATGCCTAGAGTTACTACGATGGAAAGTAACAAGAGATAAAAGGCAGAGATGTACGATAGATCGTATTTTCCAAGAATATGCCATATCATCACCTGCTGGGCCATGCATGGTATCCCTAAGACCTGTAGGAGAGAAGCAGTAAATCTTTCTTTATCGCTTCTAAGTATGCGTGTTGATAGTACCCCTACGATGCTACAGCCAGTACCTGCTACTAAGGGCATTGTAGCATCTCCTGATAATCCTATCTTGCGTAACGGTCTGTGAAAGCTAATTGCTATTCTTGGCAGAAGTCCTAGATCCTCAAGGATTCCTAAGACTAAGTAAAGGAAAAGAATCGATGGGAGGATCATGAAGAATACGAAGGACACGCCTGTAGTTAACAATCCTAATGAGCCATAGATACCCGCTTTCTCTCCAATAAGTATATCATGAAGCAGGCCTTGAGGGGCTACGCTTTCGATGATTTTTCTAATAAATGGTTCGTAAAAGTTATGGTAAAATGTGCTTGGGATCCTGTGTCCTATTTCATGGATTACTCCAAGTATGCTATACGTCACAAGTAGCGTGAGTACAGTCATAATGGTTATCCCAAAGACTGGGCTTACTGATATGTAGTCAATTTTTCTTAGTTTAAGGTGCTTCACTTCCCTTATGCTAACAGCCTTCTCATAAATTTGATCTGCCATTTTTGCCCGTTCTAATATGATCTGTCTGCTGTACTCGGGGAACTCTACCTTTAATTGCTCTGGTATAGTATGAGCTAGATTATCAAGCACTCTATTTCCTAGAATCAAATGTACCGCTGTAAATCTGCTGAAATGTTTTAGTCTGGATGGGAGTTTTTCTCTAACTGTTTTCTCGGCAAGATCTAAATATCTTTCGATTCTCTTGGAATATCTGGGATAAGCTATTGAGCTTCTTTTGTAAGCCTCTATTATTTTGTCTAAGAGAGGCGTCATACCTATCTTTTTAGTGGCCACACACACCACAATAGGGATATTTAGTAAGCGGCCTAATTCTTCCTCCCGAATTTTAATCTCTAAAGCTTCGGCTCTATCGATCTGATTCGCCACTAACACTACAGGCACCCCCAACTCTAAGAGTTCTAGCGTTAAGTACAAGTGACGCCTTATGCTGGTAGCGTCGGCCACATGAACTATCACATCAGGTCTCTCCTCGAGGATCACCCTGCATGTTACTTCTTCAGCTTGGGTGGTAGGAACTAGGGAGTAGGTGCCAGGTGTATCTACTAATTCAATGGTGAAGCCTTTCCACCTCGCCCTACCTCTATATACCTCGACTGTGGTGCCAGGGTAGTTAGATATTATAGCATTTAATCCGGTTAAGTTGTTAAAGATTACAGACTTGCCTACGTTGGGATGACCAACCAGTACTACCTTAATCTTCATATCGGTCGCCTACCATGATTTTCGACGCTAGTTGGTGGTCTATCACAAGTATTGAATTATCGATCTCCACGACTACAACGCTACCATTAACGTGGCTTTTAATTTTCCTCCCTGGTGCAAAGCCAAGAGAGAGGAGACGTCTGAATTCCTCTGAGCTTCCTTCTACTCTTGCTACTATACCGTAGCCTCTCAGAATAGTTAAAGGTTGGGTTCTCATATGATCACCAATCTTAGGTTAACCTAATTTTTTAAGGCTAGTGAAATTTTTAAACACAATTATATGCGATAGCACATAATCCTCCTATGAAGCAGAAGATGGAAATAGTTAGAGTGCGAGGCATTCTGAAAGGGAGAAAGACTATTAGGTTTCCGCGCGAAGAGATTCGAAAGTTAAGGAGAGCTCTATCAAATCAACTTAAGAAGTTAAACTTTATATATTTCTACCCTCGTGAATTTAAAGGTTCGTCGTCACTTTTTAGCCGTTTCATTTCGTTGAGTTATCTTGCTTCTTTCAGAATTGTTATTAGAAGTATTACTGTGGATGAGAGGGAGATGCAGGCACCAACTGGGAGGTCTGCTACGAGGCTGAGTGTGACACCTAACATGCCTGAAAGTAGGCCTAAGAGGGCTGATGATGCTATCATTCCTCTAAGTGTTCGTCCTATCTTTGTTGACGCCGCCGCGGGGGTGTAGAGTAGGGAGAACACTAGGAATCCCCCGACAAGTTTTAGAACCATGATGACGGTAATTCCGGAGATTATTGTTGCCATGTATATGTATGCTTTTGTGTTTATTCCCTCTGCTTCCGCTATTTTTCTGTCGAAGAATATTGTTGAAAGCTGGGGCCAGAACGATAATAGGAGGAGCGCTATAGAAACTATTGATGTCAGCAGTAGGATTATGTAGCCAGGGGTTACGGCAAGCACGCTACCCCAGAATACAAGTGAAAGGGTTCTTGTAGAGAGGGCTGTCCCCGGCGATAGATAGGTGAATATAAACGCCATAGCTGTATAGCCTGAGAACAAGGCCATAGATACAAGCTCCGAATGTATCCTTGTGTGTTCAGCTAACGGGCCCAGCGCAACTGCTGTGGCAGCTGCAAGTATGAATGCTACTGCCTCCGGGTTTAGCCCAGCGTACAGGCCTATTGCCGCCCCTGCCATGGCTGCATGAGACATAGAGAACGCCACTGTCCTCAGGCCGAGCTTAGATGCCAGGACTCCTGTAGACCCGCATAGTATCCCGGCGAGTGCTGAGGCTACGTAAGCATAGACTATTAGGGTCCATGGCATCTCTTGACACCCACGATTTTTCCATCTTGCATTTCAACAATCCTTGTGCAGGCTTCCGGTATTGTTGAGAGGTCGTGGGAGACCATTATGATCGTCGCTCCTTCCTCCCTGTTGAGCTTCGAAAGCATCGTGGACAATCTCAGCCTTGATTTATGGTCTAGGCTGCTGAAAGGTTCATCCAGGAATAATATTTTAGGCTTTCTAGCGAGTACCCTTGCCATTAGGACTTTCTGCTGCTGGCCAGCACTGAGCTTCCCAAAGCTCTTATAGGCGAGCTCCTTGACTCCTATGAGGCTCATGGCTCTATCTACGGCTTCTAGCTGTTGCGGGGTTAAATTTGAGAGTGGCTTCCTGTACGATGAAAAAGCCATCTCCACAACCTGCCTCGCAGTGTACGGCTCATAAGGGTCTTTCATAAAGTCTTGTGGGAGGTATCCTATCTTTAGCCTTGCTTCCCTGCTGGTTGGAGGTAGACCTAGAAGCTTAACAGTTCCCCTTTCATGCCTGAGCAATCCTATGCCAGTCTCTATTAGGGTTGTTTTTCCGGCGCCGTTTGGTCCTGTAATCAGGGTGAATTCTCCCTCTTCTACGTGAAGGGTTACTCCCCTAAGAACAGGGTTCTTCTCACCACTATACCTTGTCCAAACGTCGGTAAATTCTAGTACAGTTCGAATATTTCCTCTGGTTCCATGCTTAGGATCCATCTGACAGCATCCTCCATCCTCTGGTAGCCATCAAGCTTTTCCAGTATTGAGTGTCTTACTCTAATCTTAAGTTTACCTCCCCCTCGGACGGTAAACGTAACCGCGAGACCCTCTGATTCCCTGAGCTTTATGTTTCCCTTACCAAGGGTGCATCTTGTCGAGCATTGGACTCCGTCAACGAAGCATGTGTAAGGCCTTTTCCAGGGACATTCAACAATTGCTTCCATGCTAAGCTCATCCTTAGGCTTGAGGGTTGAGACCGCCAGCCTACCTGCCATGTAGCCTAGCGTGAGGTACGGCCCTAAATGCCCGTGGAAGAACCCTGCGTCTTTCAGGCTTAGATACCTCATTTCACCATCCTCACAGCTATAATTAAGCTTTCTACGATCACTATGGCTGCAAGGCCTAGACTTAAGTATAGGAAGGTTTCAGCCTTTCTCTGGGCTTTCTGGAGCTCTACCTTAACCTCGGCCATGAGCAGAGCCGTCTTCAGGGTCTCAGCGTTGTACTTAAGCATCATAGTGACGTTTTCCACCCCGGGTGAGGTCTCTGGGAAGTTTGTGAGAATCACATGCACAGCACCTATCCTATTTGCTACTTCCCTTCCAACGTCTACACCGCTTTGAAGGTTATCTATAACCATTTGGACATTTTTCTCAGTTCCAACTGAGACAAGGTTAGATATGTAGCCCGTTGACATCCTCTCAGGTGGAGGATAGGTTGCAACAACGTTGAATCCGAGGCTCTTGACAAAGTCCGCCTGCCAAGCCATAACTATCACGTTTATCCTGGATGGTTCAAGCTCCCCGATGCTTGACAATATTTCGTTCTCTGTCCGGTCTATGGCCTGTAAGCAATCTTCTAGCCTTCCAGACACGTCGAGACCAAGATATTCGGTGAGTATCTCAGAAATGTTTCTGTACTTACCCTTCAACGCTTCGAATGTGTTCCAAGGGCCTCCTACCTTAACAGCCACCGTCTTGTTTCCTGCAGCTTCCACCAGCCTGTCTACGAAGGGTTCAAAGCCATGGTAGAGTAGTAGCTCAGCCCTGGAGACGAGTTCAACGTCGCTCGGTTTGAGATCCTGGTGTGCTGGGCATAATGCCGGGTTTAAAATTACTTGAACCTCAACCTGGTCTCCTGCTAGATCTTCAACTATGCTCCCCAGGACAGTTGATGTTACGACTACCAGTGGTCTTTCCTGACTGGAAGAGTGGACTAATAGGCTAACCACCATTAGGGCTAGACACACACGAACCATGTTTGGTAGCATCATTTTACGAAAAGTAACACAATTATTTAAAGGTTCCCTATTCCATCAAAATTGACGCCACAAGAAAAGGTAATACACAAATATGTTCAAAAATGTCCAAAGCTAAGATATTAAAAATTTAAATTGTAGGCAACGTTCCTAAGAATCGTTGGACCCTATACTCTCAGCTTTCATTGTTGTGTTCATAGCTGAACTAGCTGATAAAACACAGCTTGCAGTGCTTTCTTTAAGCCTTAAAACGGGAATTTTTAGGATCCTTGTTGGGTCGTCACTTGCATTTATAGCAGCCAGCGGGTTAGGAGTTGCAGCTGGCTACTGTATGCAAGTCTGCCTCCCCTTCAAGGTTGTCTCTATAGGGTCAGCATTGCTTTTCATAGTAGCTGGGATTATTGGAGTCTTAAGGGGGGAGTTTAAAACTGGTGAAGACTCGATTTTGAAAGTGTTTATGGTGGTCTTTCTGGCCGAGCTTGGAGATAAAACAAACATTTCGATCATAGCCTTAACAGGATTAACTGGCAAGCCTATAGGCACCTACATAGGAGCTCTAGCCGGGATTATGACTGTTTGTCTGCTGACGGCCCTGCTGGGTAGAAAAATATCAGCCAAAATCCCAGCTGAAAGGGTATCGAAGGCCAGTTCAACCTTGTTCATCATTACTGGCATGGCAATACTTGTTAGTCTCCTATTCTAAGGTTTCGTATTTTTAAGCCATGATGCGATTCTTCTTACGTACGCTTTAAGCTCGTCCCCAGGCGGCTGGGACACGCTTGTAAATAGGATATCCCTGCTATAGGGAATCTCAACTATTATCTTTACATCCTTCTCCGCACAGATTTTTCGGAGTTTAATGAGGTGTTCTCTTGAAATGTCCGCCTTATTTATCACTATACCAACGGTTTTTCCGAGATAATCCGACAACTCCAGCGTCAGCATGATGTCATGTATTCCTAGGAGTGTCGGTTCCGTCACTGCAACAACTTTCTCAGCGATTAGAAGGGCCTGGGCAACCGGGTTCGCAACACCAGGCATAGTATCGATAATTAGATGCTTATATACTCCTGTGGAATACTCCTTATCGGCTGCTAGGGCGGTCTGCCGGGCGACTATTGGCGACCTAGCCTCCCCAGGTGTGATTCTCCCCTCTATAAGGGTTATGTTCCCCCTGTTATACCATGATATTTGTCCTAGCACCTTTCTGTCGTCTTCAATAGCGTTTGCAGGGCATACAAGCTTGCAGGCTCCACATCCAGAGCATAACTGGTCGTAGAGGGTAGGTGCGCTTCCCTCTAGGCCGTAGAGGGCGTGTTCTTCGCAGGCGTCTACGCATTTATGGCAGCCTATGCACTTAGCCGCTACTATACTTGGTTTAAAAGTTTCTGCATCTTCAACTTTGTAGGGCCTGTTCATATTGAGCATTGAGGATAGACAAGGATTATCGACGTCGAGGTCTGCAGCTAGAATTCTGCCTGCTTCTGAGTAGTGTCTTATTAGGGCTGATGCAATCGTAGATTTTCCTACTCCCCCCTTGCCACCTGTAACGGCTATTTTCAAGCCTCAATCACCCTCCTTATTTCCCTATATATACCTGTGATGCTCTTTGAGACTTTGCTTCTTGGATTGTACTCTGGCGGTGGAACCATCTGGGACATTGCCTCGACAACCTCATGGCTTAGGGGTATCTGGCCAAGTAGCTGGTATCCTTTCGACATTGTATAGGCTGTTATTCTCCCCGTCCACTCGTCCGAAATGTCATACTTGTTTATTACGATGCCTGCCCTGATCTTAAAGTGTTCAACTACTTCTAGGAGGCGTGTAAGCCCCTGGTATGAGAGTTTTGTGGGCTCTACAACTGCTACAACGTAGTCAGCCCCTGTTATACTGGCTATTATAGGGCACCCGATGCCTGGTGCTCCATCTACAACTATTACGTCCAGGCTTTCAGCCTGGGCTATTTTGTATGCTTCTGTTCTCGCAACAGAAACCATTTTTCCAGAGTTGTGTTCCCCCAAGCTTATTCTTCCCGTCACTATTTTGAAGCCGTACCTTGTCTCTTTCACTGTTATTAGTCCTCCGCTATGTTTTTCGAGACTGACCGCGTCTGTAGGGCAGACGTACATGCATGACCCGCATCCCTCGCACATTATTTTTTCAACTTTCGCCTTACCTCCATGCATTGTAAGGGCTCCGTAAATGCAGACTTCAACGCATCTACCGCACCCGATACATTTCGACGGGTCTATAAAGGCTTTGTCCGATGTTTCGATACTCACCTGCTTTACGAGTTTCCCGCCTCCGAGGAAATATTCTAGGTCTGGCGCATCTACGTCGGCGTCGACGGCAACTATGCCTGTTCCATCCTTGGAGTATAGGTAGGCCAGAGATGAAGATACTGTTGTCTTGCCTACTCCACCTTTACCACTGAGAACAACGATTGTCTTCGCCAAGCATGAATTTTAGGCATGCCTAAAATTTAAAACAATGTTCCCACCTGACCCCTGGTACAACTTGTCTACTCTTATATCACCATAAGCCTTAAAAGGAGTTCCTAAACTCGTAGGTTCCACTTTTACCTATGGATTTTCCTGCAGTTCCCTATATTTTACCTCAGACTGGTCAGCCAGCTGGTTTAGCACGGTTGCGAACTCTTCCATCTTCTCAGGGGTTCTCATATCCTCCGCCCAGTCCTCTGTGAGTATTAGTATTAACCATGAGATTCCCTGAGATATTTCTGAGAACGTCCTTGAAAGGTTGGGATCTGTCTTACTGTAGTACAGAGAGAGTGATGTGAATGCTATTTCGAGTTTTTTAAGCTCTACCACTGCGAGAGTATAGTTTGATTCAAGCAGCTGCGCAGCAGTCCTGCATGAGTCAATAATCTCCGGAAGGGCTTCCGACAGGTTTATTGAGCCTTCAGGGTTCAACCTTATAATCCAGTAGTCGCCGGGGGCTTGGCTTGTGATGAAAAAGTCCCGGGAAAACGCTGGGATTTCAACGTCAAGTTTGGTTACAACTGTTAGAACATTATCACCTATAATGGCACCTGTATTTTCAGGAGCAACCTCTCCCCATGCTCCAGAGTCCAACCTTATATTTGCGAACACGGCAACGGCACAGCCGAAGTAAGGCCTGGCAAAGTGCACTATCTCTCCAGGCCTTGTTAAATTTTGGAGGGCTAACGCTACCGCCTCGGCTTCCCTCCAGTCGGATTTGGACAGTGCTTTGGGATGGGTTAGAAGGTATATTTCGAAGGCTGGAGTTGAGATGCCTAAGGGGAACAGGTAGGTTACGAGTAAGATTATTGACAGTATCTTTCTCCGGTGTTTTTTGAGTAGTTTAATCGCTGTGATTATTGTGAGCGTTGCAAACATGCTGTAAGCGTAGCCTCCCTGTAGTATGGCCCTTCCAGGATATGTTAGGAATACGGGTATCATCGATGACAGGTAGCCAAGCTGAACCGGATATCTTCTCGGATTTCTCAGCGAGATTATGATTCCCGGAATAGTTAAGGCGAGGAGGTAGTAGTTCCACTCTAAATGGACGTCATGCTCCGGGACTGAAAACCACTCCCGGAATATGACGAGTCTAATAAGCCATGGGGAATAAGCGGCCAGTGAAAGCAGCACTATCTTCAACGCTTTCCTAAGCCTGCCTGAAAGAATCCCGCTCACAATAAGAGTTATAGTTGGTATGCCTATGCCTGAGACATGGCTGTACATGGAGGCAACAGTTGATAAGATCGAATAGTATTCTCTCCCCTCAAGCATCCACAGGGACGATAAAGGCGCAAGTATAAAGACAAGGGCTGAGGGAAGTCCTATCGCCATAGACAATGTCAACATGCCGATCCCTGAAACGAAGGTGAAAAGAACTAGCCCACCTACTTCACCGTAAAGCTTGCATCCAACATACCATGCTGAGTACAATCCGAATATAAGGATTAGAAGGCTCGCAACTAGGTTACCGTAAATGTATCCCCATGGTGACCCTCCAAGCGCTCTTCCAACAATTGCAATAATGGTGTGGAAGAGCGGAGGATACAGGTGCGGTCTTCCTGCCGGGGCAAACTGAACCCTATCCCAGAGGAAATATCCGCTCTCCCCTATCATCTTTCCAATTAAGACGTGATAAGCATTATCAGGATTCAAGAAGCCCGATGTTCCCATAAGAACCAATGCAAAAATCAGGGTGTGAACGCTAAAAAGAAGGTAGAATATGGTTCTGCAAGGGAAGGATGGAATTTCGAGTCTAGGCTCAACTTCACGCCTGATGGGGAATTCTATTCTTTCCAACTCTGCAGGAGGATGTGACCGCCTGTATCTCCGAACGGCCGAGATAAGTGAGAAAACAGGTAGGGTAATAAGAGATAATAGCCAGCCGACACGGACAAACCAAATCGTCGCCACCGGTATTCCCAGCATGACGCCTATAAAGGATAGAGCTACTATTATCTTTCCTTTTAATCCGGGTTTCCGTTTTCTTTGGAGAATAAGGCTTGAGGCCGGCCAAAGAAACCCGAAGGTAATCATGAACCAGACTGCTGACAATGGATAATCCATAGTTAAACTCGTAGCTCTAAGGCAGTAGTTAAATGGGAGAAGCGTGATCCTCCTTAAACCGGTCTCCGGGCCAGCCTCAGCCGTAACACCATAAGTTCTCCTCGTGTATGAGGAGATAAGAATCGAGCAGTATAGTGCAGGCAGCCCGAGGATCCAGCCCACCTTCAGAAACCAGAATAAGCCAATTGGCAACCCGGCAACAAACACGATGATATATAACGCTTTCCCAAGCTTACGTCTGCTTCTTTTAAACATTAGAAAGCCTATTGGCGACAAGGGGGTGAAAGCAAATGAAAGAACTATGAAGGCAAGGTTTCTCTCTGTGATCTTAAATCGTTTTAGTATCAACGTGAAATTATGCTTTCTAACTAAAATAAAATATTTTAATCAGAGGCAAGGGTTCAGGATGAGGTACAGGAGCTTCTACCCCACTGTTAACCGTTTCACCGCCTCCTTAATGGCATCCTCGACTCTTGTACCTTCTTTAACTTCCAACATGGTTATGGATTCTTTCTGAAGAATGTTTTTAACTCCTGGTCCGAATTCTGCCCCTATAACGATTTTAACGCCCATCTCTACAAGCTTAACCGACACAGCCGGCCCGACGCCGTACTCGTACTTTAAGAAGCTGTTCTCCATCGTCTCCGTCTTAACTATTTTCCCACCTTCAACGTCAGCGATTAAAAAGTAAGGGGCATGCGCAAAAGTTTCATGGACATAATCGTCCAGGCCCCTGGCTTCTTTACAGGCTACCGCTATCCTGACCATCTCACCCCCTCCAGTATAAAATATTAGGGGTTAAAATATAATATTTTGCGATAACACAAAAACTGTTTAACCGTGAATCCACGCCAGAGACCCCGTTTCAAGACAGCATTGAAACAAAGGTCAAGGAAGGCGCGGCTGTAGCTAGTTTCGGAAGTGTTTGTATACTCTACCGTTAGCCTTCGAGTTCTTTTATTCTTTTTTCTATTTGTTTCAGGTATTCTTGGATCATCTGCCTTTGCAGTTTTAAAATTTTGACTTCAAAATCTCTGTTGGCAAATGCAGGCTGGTACAACGTTACCGGTGCTTGAGGAGGGGCTGCATGAGGTAAAAGCTGAACTTCTTTAACAGCTGCCTTCACAGCATCTATAACTTTCATTCCTGCTAGGCCTGTGACAGGTTTTATTCCGTACTGGCTTAGAACAGAGTATGCGTTCGGCCCTATGGATCCTGCCACGACTATGCTAACACCCTTTGAGGCTGCAAGCTGGGCAACCTGGATGCCTACCCCGCTGAACCCAGCCATGTACCTGTTGGGTATGGTTTCTAAGAGTTTCGGCTCTCCATCTACCTCGAGTATCGAGAAACACGGCGCTCTCCCGAACAGGGGAGATACACGGTCCTCTGGCCCGCCGGTTGACTGGCATGCGACCATGACCCTCACAGCCACCACCTCCAGCCAGGCCACCATACACTCCTAGATCTTGGAGCCAAGTAGTATGTGGGAACCCTGTAGGGAGGTGTCCAGTATGATAGCCACCAGGGAGGGTACCAGCATCTCCAACCCCTGTAGCCTCTCCACCTGCACATTTCGGATCCAACAATTAAATTGCCGTAGAAAAATATAATATTTTGCAATAACACAAAATACTATTCTTGAACGTCCGAAACCGTAGCGGCATCACCTCTACTTAAAGGAAGGCTTTCAATAGCCTCTTTAAGGTTCGAAATGAAATTCAGCGTTTCAACTACTCCCTTCTCGGTTATACTTATGTATGTTATGTACCTGAAAAAGTTGAAACCCTTCCTCCGTTTAACATATCCTACCCTTTCAAGTTTTTCCACATGGCTTCCAAGGTTTCCAGAAGTTAAGCCCAGTATTCTCTGGAGTTCCGTGAACGGTATACTTTCCCTCATAAGTAGGATGAGCATTATAGATAATCTGGTGGGCTGAGCTAAAAGCGGATTCGTCTTTGAAGCCTCTGCAAGCTTCCTGACAGCTTCCAATCTAAAACCCCAGCACCCTGTCTGCTTTGTTTAGGTACGCTATTCCTGCAAGCATGTACACGACAAATATTAGGAGCATGAGATAAACGTACACGTAGTCTATTGGTAATACAAGTAGAAGGGGGCTTCCTGCAAGGAGGCTTATCCCAACTGCCATAGGTATCCTTTCTCTCCGCACCAGGTAATATATGACCAGGTTGCCTAAAGCCACGAATAAAAGTATTATAAGGCTGGATGCCTTTGCATCCGGGAGAACCTTTGAAAGGAGGGGGAAGCAAACGAAGTATAGGCTTAGGAACAGCGCCACCCATGCCAGCGCAATGTTACGGTTCACCCTCCTAAAACTTGCAGAGTATTCTCTCCTTTTCTCCGGCGGCAGCCTCGCCAATATGTATATCCTCCGATGCTGGAAGGCTCTGCGGGACAGGAATCCTATTATGAAGGCTATGCATATCCATAGGGCTACCATAAGTACGCTTATAAGAGTTTTATCCTGGAAGACCTCCCATATAAAGCCTGAGGCCATCCCGCCTAGTATTACGGCTATCGCCCATCCGAAGTAGTACAGCGAGACTTCCCTGATCGATACGAAGAGAAGGTATTTTTCTAGGAAACGTAGGCTTTCTAGCAGTTGTTTCAGATCTTCAAGCTCCGAATCTTCAGACTTCACAACCAATAATTGCTGGCTGAATATTTAGAGTTTTCCCACATGGCTGCTTAAGGATTTCTCTGTAGCACAGAGTATTTGATATTGTTATTTAGATCCTAAATTCTAATATAATGCTGATGGACGCTGTTGAAATCATAGGGCTTACCAAATACTACAACGGCTTCAAAGCCCTCGACAGGGTCAGCTTCAAAGTTAGGTACGGCGAGATATTTGGGCTGCTCGGCCCAAACGGGGCGGGTAAAACCACGCTTCTACGTATCCTAGCTGGAATACTGGAGGAGTCCGAAGGCACTGCAAAGGTTGACAGGTACCATCCGAGAAGCATCGAGGCTAGGCAGCTTACAGGCTACTGTCCACAGGAAAGCATTGTCTACGATGACCATACAGCCTTGGAGAATCTTATGTTCTACGCTTCTCTCTACGATATCCCGGGCGGAGAGGCTAGGAGAAGGGCTATGCGGCTCCTAGAGCTTGTCGGCCTCGATGACAAGGCAAATGTTAAGGTTGGGAAGTTCTCGGGAGGAATGAAGAAGAGGCTTAACCTCGCAGCCTCTCTAATAAACGAGCCTAAAATAGTGATTCTTGACGAACCAACTACGGGCCTTGACCCTGCGATAAGAAGGGAGCTCTGGGACCTGATTAAAGGGCTTAAGGATGAAGGTAGGGCTATATTGATTGCCACCCACTACATGGAGGAGGCTGAGTACCTCTGTGACAGAGTCGCCATAATGGATAGTGGCAGGATTGTCGCCCTAGACACCCCTGAGGAGCTTAAGAGGAAAATAGGAGACCTGTCTATCGTAGAACTTAAGGTTTCGAAGTGGTCTGAAGGCTTAGTAGAAGCTTTAAAGCCATACTCTGAGGAGGGGCCGGTAGCGGAGGAGGATAGTATTAGGCTCTACACTAAAAATCCTGACCCTATCTTACCGAAGATTATAGAGTCCGTATTAGCCTCGGGCTCCCGCGTCTCAAGCGTGAGTATTGTGGAGCCTACCCTTGAGGATGTTTTCATAAAGCTTACTGGAAGGAGGTTGAGAGAATGAAGTGGAGACCGATTCTTGGTATAGCTGTTAAAGATCTGAAGCATACGTTCAGGGATAAAATGACTATCTTCTGGACCCTAGTGTTCCCCCTGATGTTCATAACGTTATCTGCGGTTCTATGGACGCCTAAGGAAGGCGGAAATCCGATAACACTGGATACCGTGATTTTCTCGGAAGAGGGATTCATGGAGGATATCGGCCCTGGACTTGTTAAGAGGGTTATGGAAATGGTTAATGTGAGCGGGGAACCATTGTTCAAAATTAGAGTCCTCAACAGCAGTGAAGATGTAGTTTCAGCTGTCAGGGATGGAAAGGCTGATGTCGGCCTGGTTTTCCCCCGAGGATTCGCAGCTAACATGACTAGAGGCTTCCCTGCAACGTTGAAAGTCTACATAGCAGGGGGTGACGTCAACAAGAAGCAGGTTATCCAAGGGGTGGTGGGCGGTTTCCTAATGGCGTTTAACGAGAACATCAGTATGTTTAGAATCAACACGGCTATCAGATACTACATCGGAAATGTTTCCGAAGAGGAGGCCGAGTTTATAAGGAAGTCTATGGAGGGGATTGCTAAGCCTATTCAATACGTAGTAGAGGAGGTTGTGCCCGAAACTCTTGCCACAAGGGAGAAGATCATAGGATGGTACACTATTGGAATGATAGGAGTACAGTTCATGTTCTCAGGCATGATAGGGGCCTCCACCGCAATCATATCTGAGAAAGAGAAGGGCACACTCGCCAGATTTCTATCAGCACCAATAAGCCCGTGGGAGGTCCTGCTCGGGAAAACTCTGGCCGTAATAGTCTCCCTCATAATTTCAGCAGCTGCATGTATAGTCTATGGTGTTCTAGCGTTGAACGCTGATATAGCATTTAACCCGTTGAACCCAGCCCACATGCTATCCGCATTTATACTGTTCCTAGGCGGCATCATGATGATCGGCTGTGGACTCATCATCTCAATATTCGCAAAGACGGTCAGGGGGGCAAGCGGGATAGCCACCGTGATAACATGGCCTCTAATGTTCCTGACAGGCCTCGTGATTCCAGAGTTCCTTATTCCCCAGAGCCTCAGATTCCTCGCTAAGATCTTCCCGCTTACGAAGGCTATAGACGCTGTTAGGGACGCCGTGGTGTTTGGTGCAGGAGTACAGGAGATACTTCCATCGCTTTCCCCAGTACTGGCAGGGGCAATAGTGGCTTACACGATAGGTGTGGTAGGGTATAAAAGGCTAGTAAAACAGGAAGTATAAAACCCTTTTAGCTGTCGATATTGCGTTTACATCTGCACTTAAGTAGACTTTACAACCTGATGGAACTCTTATAAGCTCAGACTTATTCTTCTGCTTCCCCGGATATCTGTAGCCCTATATCTGCTAGGGCTCTGGTGATATTGCAGTATTTCTTCGCCAGCTGGAGGCATTTCATGAATTTCTCCTTTTGGCCTTTTTCAACTTTACCGTTTACTTTAATCTCCATTTTCCTTACCCAGTATCCGGATTCCTCCCTTACAACATCCATCTCAGCCTTCACGTTGAGGCCTTTAAGATCCAGTTTAAGCTTGTTTTTGAAGTATAGAAATGTAGTCAGGATGCAGGAGGCTACAGAGGTGATGAACAGTTCATCAGGGCAGTATCCAACGCCCCTACCCCGGAATTCCGGCGGAGTGTCTATTCTCACCTCTTTCTCGCCCTCGAGCCTTGCAAATCCACCTGTCTCCCCATCCCACTCAACATTCACGTTGTAGGATAGTCTGTCAGGAAGCATACCAGTTTATACTGTGGCAGACATTAAAACATTACCTTTATTGGGGGTAGAAGTAATGATGTCGGAAGTAGCACAAATCTAGAAATAGTTAAAACCTTTAATTTCCGTAGCAAAGATTACCTAAGATGAAGATAGCTCTACCGCTTCTGGTAATTGTTATTCTAGCACAGTTCCAGCCGGTAGCAGCCAGGTTTAGAAATGCAAATGTAATAGTCGGCTCCAAAGCTCCAGGATACGTCGAAGACTATGTATCTGCTAGCATCGTCGCTGAACTCCTAGACGGGAATATCAAATGCGACAGTAACAGATGGATAGAGGAGGCTGAGAAGGGAAAGCCCACTGTTATTATAGGAGGCCCCCTTGCAAACATGGCTGCGGTAAGGTTTGAATCAAGGTTCTGCGAGATAAGGTTTTGGCGGAAGGGAGACGTGAACTACATTCAGGTTGGAGCTGCCACTTACAGGGCTAACTACACGCTAGGTGAAGATATCGCTGTCATAGCAGTGAGGGATAACATCCTGCTAGTGGCGGGGTGCACGAGATACGGAACTAGAGCTGCATGTCTGCATCTGAAGTCTTCAGCTTCGCAGCTGGTTTCTGGGTACATAGTAGTGAAGTGGGAGGATCTGAATGCCAATATGATCGTCGAGGAGGCGGAGGTAAAAGTGTTATCTGTAAAGCAGGCATCCCAGAAGGAAAGTGTAATAGTGCTCCCAGACGAGTCTCAAGTATTTCTGAACATTTTGGGATCAGCGAAGAAGTCTCTGTGGGTTGAGGTGTACATACTGACAAATGATGAGATAATCTCCATATTTGAAAGCTCGGCTAGGAGGGGAGTAGATGTGAGGGTGATTCTTGAAAGAAGCCCATACGGTGCTCCAGACATAAATATCGAAGCTTACTATAGGCTATCAGCTTCAGGCGTCAGTGTAAGATGGGGTTCTTCAAGATATCCAAATTTTCATGCAAAGTTCGCAATAATAGATGGAGAAACATTAATGGTGGGAACAGCTAACTACGCCTACTCATCACTACACCATAACCGGGAATACGTCGCAATTGTTAAGGGAGACCCAGTACAAGACGTAGTAAAGGTATTCCTAGCAGATTGGGAGGGAGAAAAAACCCCAGCTGTAAGCCAGATACTTGTTTCACCAGGGAACATGAGGTACGGCTTAATATCTCTCATAGCAGAGGCGAGGAAGACTATACTCATAGAGGCGGAGTACATAACCGATTATGAATTTATAAACATGCTCAAGCAGAAGGCGCGGAGTGGAGTAACAGTTAAGGTTATAATGGAGTACAATGAGGCAAATACTCACACTTACAGGGAGCTGTCTGAATCAGGTGTACTTGTAAGATGGGCTAAAGGCCTAACGATGCATGCCAAGATGATAGTTATAGACGGGAGAAAGGTCTATATAGGATCCGCAAACTTTACGCCAACGTCAATGGATTCAAATAGGGAACTCGGTGTTATCCTAGAATCTGAGGAGGCGATCTCAAAAATTATAAACACCTTCAATAGTGACTGGGGCTGAACCTGTGTAGGGCATGATAGGGGCTACGGTTTAACGACGTAGGGATAGTCTATTCCGGTAGATGTGTGAAGCATTATTTCGTGGCATGCTTCCTTGGACCATGAGTCGCTCCAGATTTTTAAGAGCCCAGATTCTCCAGGGTTTATGGTAAAGGGCAGCTCATGCTGGGGGTCGGTTGAGCCTTCCTTCTCCCATGTCAACTCGGCATTCAGATTTGTATCTTCCAGGCTTACTCCATTTATAAGTACATCTGTTATCGTTACAGGCTTGTTACCGACACAGCTTAGTTTAAGACAGACGCAGATCCCCCCGTTAGAGTCGATTGTATATCCTTTTATTTTAAGCTGCTCACTTCGAGCTGATTGGAAGATAATACCAGTATAGTAGAGGGCTACCACGATCCCCAGGAGTAAAGCGGCGCTTGCAATTATTGATATTGGAACAATCGTTGAAACTCCAAGGTTTCTAACAAATTTCATACATTAATCCAGCAACTTTAACACTTTAAAAATGTTATGCAGATCGAATTGCATTCTACAATTAATGCTAACGCTAAAAATAAATAACATTGTTAAAATACAAGGGATTCTCATGTTAAGCTGGAGGAAAAAAGCCATAATGGGGAAAAACAAAGTAGCATTGATCGTCTTTGCCGTAATAATCGCCGCATCTCTCCTAACAACTATTATTTTCCGGGGAGATACCGAGGAAGCCGTAGTTAAGATGCTTTCGATCTCTAAGGAGCTTGTTGTCAAGGAGAGAGGCTTAAATTTCAGCAGTGACGTTGACTACAAGATTGTAACATCGAGCTGGGTGAGGAAAAACTGGGGTAAGATATCAGAGGCTGATAGACAGAAGTACCTTGTGACCGGGGAGATATACCATCTTCTGAGAATAATACCATGGAACGTGGATTTACTGAAGATAGTTGAAGGACAGAGAGGGGCAGCCATGGCTGCTGCCGTTGGAAACACAGTCTACATTGTGAAAGAATACTTCAACGCTGAGTATGAAGCTTACACCGTGGAAATCCTGGTTCACGAGTTGACGCATGTACTTCAAAGGCAAAACTTACCGCAATGTAACCCAGAGTTCTATGATGAGACCATGGCATGGTACTCTCTTATAGAGGGCGATGCTCTGCTGACAGCTTACAATGTTGCAACCAAATACTACAACTATACACCGTTCAGGGTCTCTCTCGGATACCCTGACAACTACACGGAGCCGCTGAGGATGCTATGGCTGTTTCCCTACGCTTATGGGGACGATTTCGTCATGGAACTCTACGACATCGGTGGCTGGGAGCTTGTTAATGAATGCTACTCAAACCCACCCCTTACAACCATGCAGATACTTCACCCAGATAAGTATCTAGCGGGCATACGGTACTCCAAAGTCTATGCTCCTACCATACCAGGGTTTAGAATGTTGTATTCAGATAGGATGGGGGAATTCTTCGTTAATGTTTTCATAGGCGTTAACGCTGGACCTAAGTATGTTAATGTAAGCTCTGGCTGGCGTGGGGACAACTTAACCCTGCAGTCTAAAGACAACGTTAGCATACTTCTATGGGTTACATTGTGGGACGAGGAGGAGCACGCTGAACTGTTTTATGAAACAGTTAGAGAAGCATACTTGGATTTTGGAAACCTTACTGAAAAGGGAACAATCGTGGCTGACGGGGTCTATTACGCCTTTCTACTGCAGGACTCCAGGGTTTACGTCCTCGCGTCAAAGGATGAATCCTACGTTTTGGAAGCGATGTCGGAAGTCCGCTTAACGTTCTCGTCGATCCATTCTAGGTATTCTTTAAGTCCATCTGCGATCTTTAAGGCTATTATTTCTGGAACCTCATAGGGGTGGATTTCTCTCACCGCGTCCTTAACCTTGTCAAGTATTTCTAGCCTTGTTTTAGCGATGAGGAGGGATTCGCTTGCCTCTTCGACTTTGCCCTTCCACCAGTAGATGCTTCTAACCCCGTCTATAATATTCACACAGGCGGCAAGCCTCTTATTAACTAGGTGCTCAGCTATATCATTAGCCGAATCCATCGGCGCCATTATAAAAACAACGCAGTACAAGCTATCACCACCGTCGTAAACTCATTAGTTGAATGGTAAGGATGAATTTAAGAGTTTTCCAATAAGGTTTTAAATCGATGAGAGCTCACTTATCCACTGTACTGCTATTTGTTGTCTTGTTCCAAACCTTTGTAGGCCTATCAGCAGGTTCGGGTTTCAACTACATTGAGATTCTGGACCAGGTCTCTATGGAAAGACTTGAAAGTGACCTCCAAGCACTCACATCTTTCTACACACGGTTCACAGTAACCCCGTACATCAATGAGAGCGCATATTTCCTAGCAGAGAAACTTGAGGAGGCCGGTGCGGATGTCCACCTCGAGTATTACAGGCTTTCATGGAGAGACACTGTGGTAACCGTGCCTAACGTGGTAGGTGAATTCCCTGGTGATGACGAAATAGTGGTCTTTAGCGCGCACTTTGATAGTGTTAACTGGGAAGACACCTCAAAAAGAGCTCCGGGAGCAGATGATGATGGAAGCGGCGTTGTAGCACTACTGGAAGTGGCGAGGATCGTCTCATGCTTGAAGTTGAAGCACACATTTAGAATAGTATTCTTCTCGGGGGAGGAGCTCGGCCTCTTCGGCTCAAGGGCCTACGTCGCAGAGCATAGGGGAGAAAACATCAAGTTTAACGTGCAACTAGACATGGTTGCAAAGGACAGGCCCACGGGAATATGGGTTGGAACATCACAGTCAAGAAACCCGTCGGAAGAGGAGATGAACCTTGCAGAAGCCGCCTTAACGCTCGCTGAAACCATAGGCGTGGATGCTGAGATCATGTATGGTAGATACGAGTTTTCGGACCATGCATCATTCCTTAAGGCTGGCATCCCAGCAATATGCATAATGGACTCAAAAGCATTCTCAAATACGTACATTCACAGCGACAGAGACACAATCAAAAACAACGTGGACTTCGAAATTCTAGCCGACAACACAAGGCTTACCCTGGCTCTCGCATGCATGCTGGCAGAAGCTGAAGGAATGGTGGACATGAACCTTGAAGAATGGAAGCTGAAGGCTGCCCCCGACTCTGACATAGTATATGGAACCTATGACAGGGCTTCAGCCATGAAGATTAAGGTGGCATTTGAGATAAAGGGAGAAATAGTCGATGAAGATACGGGTAGAAACCTCCTCGCCGTAGGAGGACCTCTCGCATGTGAAACGTCAGAGGAGTATGATAGTGTTGCCGGAGTAGCTTTCGAGTACGGAGATGGCAGTATAACCTTGAAAGTAAACGGCATGTCTTGGACCTACACTAGGCAAGACTGGGCTAAAAGAGATTATGGTGTGATAAGGCTCTATAAGGACGTTGAAAATGCAAGGTGGATAGTTCTCGTAGAAGGATGCACAAGATACGGGACTCAGGCAGCTACACTCTTCCTAATCGGTGGAAAGATAGGCCAGTCAACGACAGTCGTAGTTATGTGGACTGACAAAAACGGGGATAAAATAGTCACCATAGACGAATGTCGACTCGTATACAAGTCCTAACCTCTCTTTTTTAATCCTATGCCACAACGGTTACACGACACAATATCAGCCGGTGACTGCACCCTATAAGTTTAAGTATGGTTTATGTCATCATAGATTGATAACCCTTGCATGTTAAGAGGAGGGATATTTTAAAACTCGCGTTAGCAGGCGGTTGCGCCTCCATAATGGGGCGCTTAGGAAACTTTCTACCCACTTCAGGGCTGAGGAGTGCCAGGTACCGGATCGCTAACACAATGATGAAGAGGCGCTTAGGAAGAACCGGCCTGGCAGTATCTGTACTCGGGCTGGGCGAGCCGTGCAATATGGAGTTTCAAACAGGTTGACGTGGTTTTAGAAGCGTTGAGGATGGGTGTTAATTTCATAGACATGGCTTACATATACTCTGACGGTAAAAGCGAGAAGT
>Ga0164310_10000411_pt1 | contig 22584 bp, 21 predicted proteins | sample GuaBasSedimGuay1_FD_121795 | JGI IMG/M metagenome (GOLD analysis project Ga0164310, IMG submission 121795) | Subseafloor sediment microbial communities from Guaymas Basin, Gulf of California, Mexico - Guay1, Core 4569-9, 0-3 cm | ecosystem: Environmental > Aquatic > Marine > Hydrothermal vents... | reverse complement strand
TGGGAAATATATTGTTAGTATTGTCGCAGCTATAACAAGTTGATAAGGTGTCATGTTCAATGGTAGAAGCATTCCCACTGCAAGGTCTTTTCTTAGGAAACCCACTAGCAAAGCAGTGGTTGCTCCTTTTGACAGCCCGAGTATTCCCTCGATTACTGGTGCAAATAGGTTTCCTATCCAGTCGATGAAACCAATGGAGTAGAGGATGTTAACTAATACCACTCCTAGAAACAGCCATGGTATTGCATCTTTTAAAAACCATCTTACTCTCATCCATGTTTTTTTCAAAGTAGCTAGGAGACTAGGTCTCCTATAGGGTGGTATTTCAAGGAATATCTCAGGGCTTTCACCTTGGATAATTTTGTTTAGCAGTAAACCCATTAGCAGGTATAGGATCATTAGCGTGAGGAAAACCATGAGAATGTACTGCAGACCATATCTACCTAGTATTCCAAAAACCATGGCTGTCTGAGCCATACAAGGTACAGAAATTGCTAGTAATGTTGCGGAGATGAAACGTTGTTTCCTTGTTTCTAGTATTCTTGTGGACAACGCTCCTGGGACGTTACAACCCAGGCCTAGGAATACTGTTACAATACTATGACCATGCATTCCAAGTTTGTGAAAAACATTGTCTACTAGTGTTGCTAGTCTTGGTAAATAACCCGAGTCCTCCAATATCGAGAGGATAAGATAAAATGCTATTATGTATGGTAGAACAGCTGCGAATGGCACGTATATTCCTGTTGTTAGCAACCCCATAGACTCCATAAAACTAATATCGCCATTTACAAGTTTACCTATGATTATATCATGTAGTATTCCTGGTCCTAGTAAATGACTGATCTGTAATGCAACAGGTTTATAAAGCTCGAAAATTGGGTCAAATATATAGTTGACTAAGGTTTCACCTATGAATCTAACAACCCAGAAGCTAACTATTATTATAAGAAAAGCCAAGGGTATACCAGTGGCTGGTTTAATAGTGGCATCTGCTATGGTTTCTCTTATAGTATGATGTCTATGCTCTACTTTTTCAACAGATTTTATTATTTTACCTATTTTTACCCATTTCTCTTTTTCACTAGTTGCCCTTGTTTTCGATATTTTAGCCTCTTTTAATCTAGATATTAGCTCTTTTATTCCCTCACCAGTCAAGGCAGTTGTAGGCACTACAGGTACTCCAAGGATTTCTTCGAGTTTTTTAACATCTATGGTTATACCAGTGTGTTGAGCCTCATCCCATAGGTTCAATGCAACAATTGTTGGTTTCTTTTTCTCCAGTATTTCCAATGTTAGATATAGGTTTCTCTCTAAGTTTGTGGCATCAACCACATTTATTATTATATCGCCCTTCTTGAATATCTTCAGTGCTACTTCCTCAGCCTTATTCGTGGGTGTTAAGGAGTATGTTCCTGGCGCATCTATTATCTCATATTTTTTCCCATCTAATCGCATGGAGCCTTTTGAAAAATCGACAGTTGTCCCTGGGTAATTGGATGCAATAACATTGGCACCTGTGAGCCTAGAGAATATTACACTTTTGCCGACATTTGGGCTGCCCATCAGAATGATTTTTTTCATCATTCCACCTCTACAAATATCCTCTGCGCCATTCCTCTACCAATTGTTACCATGTTTCCCTCAGCCTCTATAGTTATAGGTCCTCCTGCTGGTTGTATAGAAACTATTCTAATTTTTTTCCCCTCCCGGAGGCCCATTACTCTTATTTTCCTTTGGAAGCCAAAGCCCCCTCTGAGCTCTACGATTTTTCCTTCCTTTCCCTCTCTAAGGTTTAACAATGGTATTATATTTTTGATCATTTTAACCCCCAGAAAAACGGTTCAATTATAGTTTAACCATTTAAAAAAATTTCGGTAAACCTAAAAATTGATGGGGAATTCCTCGCCACATCTTGGGCATTTAGCAAAACTACAATCACTCAAATATGAAGATGGACATCCTCTGCAGGCAAACGCTCTACCGTAACTAATATCAAATTTGAATGAACAATGAGGACAAGTTACAATCTTTTCCAAACTACTTCTCACCTAAAAACATAAAAAGTTAATTGTTAAAAAATTATTTTTTCTTTTTTATTATATCATTAAGCTCTTTAAGTAGTTCTTTTACATCTGTACCGTGAACCCTGGCGATGTCCTCTATTTTTTCAAACGCTGCTGCAAAACAACCTGCGCAACCTATATTAAATTTCGAGAAAACAAGGATTGTTTCAGGGTATTTATTGAGAACCTCGCTTATGATCATATCCTTTGTTATTTTTTTCTCAGCCATTTTTCATCACTTAACAATTGTTTTAAACTGAAAGGCAGCATCACCAATATAAACATTTCCTTAGATATCAAACAAAACCTCTATGGTATAAGGTGGTTTTTTTTCTACTTTAAGCATGTGGTATGTCACTGCTTTTATCTCAGTACCATAACCATGTTTTTCTCTATTGTACTCCTCGCCACCCACAATTGCCTTTAGATGTTTATAGTTATTGCTCAGTTCTACATTGAAATCACCAAATACAAGATTCTGCGTGGTATTTAAAAAGAGAAGCTCATTTAACCAGTCCACAAGTAACTGTTCAACACTATCAGCCTTTAACACTATTTTGTATTCACCCACGTGGTCTATTTTAGAATTGTTGGTGATGATTGCAAACATCCCCCTAGCTGTGTTTTCAAATGATTCCATCATGGTTGAACCCCATGCTCTTATACCAACATCTGCCGTGTGCTCTATTATCTCATATTTCCTCATATTTCTGCACCCTTCACTGCCTCTATACAATTGCATCTAATTTTGTCATCCATGTTTCTTATTGTCGAGACTATTATCTCTGATATTATTGGTTCTAGCTTTCTGCTTGTTTTTATTATGTCATCAGCTTTTAACATATCTTGTAAGCCAGCGGCCATGTTTGACACTATGCACAAGGATGCATAACATAATCCTCTTTCTCTAGCCAATACTAGCTCTGGAATCAGGGTCATACCCACTATATCTGCAGAATTTGAAAACATTTTTATCTCTGAAACAGTCTCAAGTCTTGGCCCCTCTGTCGCCAGGTAAACTCCTTCATTGTGCACCCCTGTCTTTTTTATTCTCTTAGCATTTTCATGTATTAAAACTCTTAACTCTGGGCAAAAGGGCTTGCTCATGTCTATATGAAATCTTCTATCATCATAAAATGTATAATCCCTGTTTTTAGTAAAATCAATAAAATCATGAGGTATAACAAGATCCCCAGGTTTAATATTTTTATTTAAAGAGCCCACAGTATTTAATGCTATTATCCTCTTAACACCACAACTAGCCAATGCCTGTATATTTGCCCTATAGTTTACTTTGTGAGGTGGAAGATTAGATTCTTTGCCATGTCTCTTTATAAAAAATACATCATGCTGAGATATCTTCCAAGCATTAATAGAGACCCTACCATAGTTTGTATCTACCTCGATAATTTGAGATTTTTTTAGACCCTTTATTTCATGCCCACTAATTAATCCTATCTTCATATCCAACTCACTGAACATTTAAATAAGATATGACCTTAAATTAGTTTTGAATTTACAAGAGTATAACCCTATAAATTTATTTAAAACAACATGATATAGCTTACATTATCTGATGAGAGTTGCAGCATTATTTTCAGGTGGAAAAGATTCAATATATTCAATATATATCACACAGCAATATGGCTGGGAAATATCTCATCTCGTGTCTCTTATGCCTGAAAATATTAACTCATGGATGTTCCATGGGGTAAATATACATCTTACCAAGCTTTTATCCAAAGCCCTGGATATTCCCATTGTTTATGAATCTACACCTGGTGAAAAAGAAAAAGAGTTGAATGACTTAAAAAAGGTGTTAGAGAAACTTGACATAGATGGCATAATAAGTGGCGCAATATCATCAGAATACCAAAGGACCAGGATAGAAAAAATATGCCATATGGTGGGTATAAAATCATTTACTCCTATCTGGCATAAAAAACAAAGGCAACTTTTAGAGGAAGAACTACAGGCTGGTTTTAAAATTATGATAGTAAGTGTCTCGGCAAATGGATTAGACAAATCATGGCTGGGAAGAACCATTGATGAAAACTGTATTAAGGAATTAGTTTCTCTTCAAACCAAGTATAAAATAAATATAGCTGGAGAAGGCGGGGAATATGAAACTCTGGTATTAGATGGGCCGATTTTAAAGAAAAAAATAGTTTTAGAAAATGTAGAGGTGGAATGGAAGAGAGACCATGGGATGTTGATTGTTAAAAAAGCTAGACTCGGTTAATAACTGATGTATTTTAACCGTTTCATTTGTTGAAGAAATATTATGAGACGATTCAACAAATTTTCTTCTTTTGGAAATTCTTTCTCTAAGATATCTAGAATATCTTTCACTGTATGACTTCCGTCACAGTTCTCCCATACCATGGATCCTATTTTATCAAGATTAGCTGTAAATGTATCCTGCTTACCCATTATTTTACAAAATTTTTTACCTAGTGTTCCCTTGAACTTTGGTACCACTATTCTAACTAGTTTCTCATCTGTCTTATACCATTCAAAGTTTTCTCTAACTGGTTTAAAACTTAGAAATTTTTCTATGGTTATTTTCTCTTTTTTATTTTGTTTTTTCAGCAAGTATCTCCCTCAGTGGGATATAACCTAGTAGTAATGCGACAAAACCCCATACTAGTAATGATGGCCAGTGTGGCGCGGTTGTAAACACTGCAAGGTTGATCCCGCCTACTATTAATGCTGCTACAGCTACACCCATTAATGCCTCTCCAGCTATTAGTCCTGCGCTGAGTAACAAGCCTGTTCTTATAGCTTTCTCCTGTGGTTTGACTCCTGTTTTCTTTATAGCCAGCTCCCATGCACTTATTTGTTCTTCTTCCGCAGTTCCATATTTTTTCGCTATGATCTTGTCTGTAAAGTATCTCACTATACCACCGGCAAATATTGTTGTTGTCAAACCAAATGGTAAGTAGATTCCTATTGCCACAGGTAGTACTGGTATTCCTATGAGAATCAAAACAAATGCAAGAACGGCTCCGGCTAATACATAAGGCCAGAGCATCTGCCCACCTAGTATTCCTTTAACAATTCCTGCCATTAAAAACGCTTGTGGCGCTGGTATCGCCTCACTGCCTATGCCACCATATGCTTTGTCTAATATGGAAATCACAAATGCCAGGATTGGTGCAGCTGATAAAACACCTATAATCTCCATGATCTGCTGTCTTCTAGGTGTTGCACCAACCATTTGACCACAAGCCATAGATTGAAGGACATCTCCAGATATTGCTGCTCCACAGCATATCACTGCTGCTATACCAATTGCTATTATCATCCCATGAGAACCTGTTACACCAAAACCAAGTAAGAGTAGACTAACGAAAAGCAATACAGCTATTGTCACACCAGATATTGGATTGTTAGAGGAGCCAAGTAGACCAGCCATGTATCCTGCTATTGCGCTAGCGATAAATGCAAATATTATTGCTATAACAGCCATAAACCCAGATAACAAAAGCATGCCAGATAACCAATAGTATATGAGAAATATTGGTATAACTAACAAACCTATTATTAAAAATACTCTTTTAAAACTTAGATCCTTATCTGTTCTTTTCTTTTCTTCTACTTGACCACCTCTTATCCCGGCTATCGCCTCTTTTATCCCGCTTGCAAGGTTTGATCTTAAGGTAAATATGGTCCATAAACCACCGACGACCATAGCGCCAACGCCGATGTATCTGATCTGGTCACTCCATATTTTCATAAAACCTGCTAGTGGATCAACTGCACCTGCAGGTATACCATTAACAAGAACGATAAGTGGGGCTATAATTGCCCAGCCTAGGAGACCACCAACGAAAACTAATGAAGATATTCTTGGTCCTATTATCCATCCTACACCGAGTAGCGCAGGTGATGCGGCTATGCTTCCATAGAAATAACCCTCCCTTGGTGTGCCACTTATTGCGTATTTTCCAATGCTTACTATCCCATCTATTATCCCTCTGAAAACATGTAATGCAACCTGGCCAAATTTGAACAAACCTGCTATTACTGCCCCTAGGATCATCCATATACCACTCACTGCTTCTCCATCATCCTTATTTCTCTTTTTTTTATCTAGATGTGCTTCTCCAACAGTTGTAGTTAAAACCGCGGCAACTGCTACTCCTTCTGGAAATGGTAGATCTGTTTTTACTATCAAAGCCCTTCTAAGAGGTACCATCCATAGTACACCAAGTACACCACCTATCATTGCGATAAAAGTTGTCTCCCAGTAATGTATATACTGCCATCCACCCAGTCCCATCCTGTTCAGGACAACAAGTGCTGGTATTGTAAAGATAACTCCTGCAGCTAATGCCTCACCGGATGCAGCACCCATCATACCAAGGTTAACTTCCAATATCGTTCCCTTGAATGGTCTTAAAATGGCAAACGCCATAACTGCTCCTGGTATAACCGCTGAGACAGTCATGCCAGCGTACAAGCCTAGATAAGCATTCGCGGCACCAAGTATAATAGCTAAAAGCACGCCTACTAAAACAGCTTTTATTGTAAACTCTGGTATTGTGGTTTCTGCCGGGATAAAGGATTTGAAATCTTCACGTGACATTTATATCAACCTTTTAAATCAATTTTTTAATATGGTATCATATTTATAAAACCATCGCTTTTTACCCTTTTATTTTTCAAATACTAAAGTAGATTTTATTATATATTAATCTTTTCATTTTTATTATTCTATATTATAACGTAGAATTCCTGCTATTCCACCGAAGGCTCTATAGAGGGCATCACCTTCATCACTGTCCCTGGAGATCAACTCTACTTTTGCACCTGTTTCCTCCGCTAGCTCTGATAGTTCATCTATTAAATCTTTTTTCTCCTCTATAACCATTTGTGTTGGTGTCTCACATTTTGGACAATTTGGCGGTTCAAATTTTTCTAGCCTGTTTTCATCAAATGTTTTTTCCATTGCATAACCACAGGTGTGGCATTTTAGTTTAACTCTGTATTTTCTCAAATCCTCGGAGAGTAGTAATGTATCAATTGCGCCCATGCTAAGTGCTTTTCTCACCTCCTCCTCACCATATACGGCTCGGCTTTTGTCTCTATTGGTGACCTCTTGTAAAAACCTTTTTACAATGTTTTTCTCCTTTGCTATTTTGAGATTTGACATTACTTCAGAGGCTGCTGATACAAGCTCACGTATACCTGACTCATCGGTATATCCTGTATCCAGTACTGCTATTATCTTTTTTTGGATTTCATGGTGGAGGTAATTGCTGTCCACGAAATATTGTTTTGTCGGACCAGGGCCGCCAACAAATATTCCTTTTAGATTTTTTTCTTTGAGAAAAATGCTGCTTATTTTTTCACCGCATTCGACAAACCATTCATGTGCAGCTATCTCTGTTAATCTTTCGAAACGCCTCTGTGACTGCCCTCCTCTACCATGTTTACCTGGAACTCTAGATGTTAGATGGCTTAAGATTTCCACTCTTTTTCCTCTTAGCATTCCTATGGTGCATTCCCTTCTATCAATCAAGAATAAACCATATATCTCATCCTCCGCAAGCATCTCCTTCAATGGTTCAAGGTAGAAGGATGAATCGCATCTGTAAAGGAACGTTGTTATAGGAAGCGGTGGTTCTATTAGATAAGCAACCATATCGGTTTGGTCGCTACCAATGTTTTTATGACCAACAAATACTGCTAAACCATTTGGTGGAGGTGTTTTGAAGTATCTTAGTCTACTCATTATTGATTCTATAGCTGATAAAACATTTTTCCTTGTTGTTTTAGATTTAATATTTGATGATTCTGAATACTCGTTTCTGAGATATGCCATGACATCTGATATCTGCCGGTTTGGTGGTATGTATAGGGATATTAATTCTGTATGTTGACCTTTGCATGCTTTAAGCTCTTCTAATTTTCGCTTGAGATCATATTTTTCTTTATCTGTCAATTGTTTCATTTTTTGTTCCCTGGTTGAAGATGGTTACAATAAAATTATAGGTTAAAAAATATTTCTATGGGGTATTTGTTATATCTCTAGTGTTTCGTTATCATCTGGAGTGTAGACCTCAGCGAACTCGCTCAGTGGGCCTACTAGGGGTGTTCTATCGTCGCTATGAAAGAGTACGATCTTTTCTGGCTTGCAGGCCTTGGCAAATTCTATGAGTTGAGAATGACCTGCATGGGCTGAGAAGTCGAAGTAGTCTACCTTGCATCTAACTTTTTCAACTACTCCATATAAGTCTATTTTCTTTTTATCTAGGAGTAATCTCCCATTTGTTCCTTCTACCTGGTAACCTGTTAGGAATATAGCATTTCTTTTGTCTTCCTTGAGCTTGTTTATGTACCAGAGGGCTGGACCGCCATCGAGCATGCCACTTGTTGTTAATATGATCTCTCCTTTTAGTGCAAGTTTTCTACCATGGTTTGAGTAGACAAGGTTTACGTTTTCTAATGCTTTTTTTAACTTGTTTGGGGATCTAAGATATTGAGGGTAATCTAGGAATATTTTAGAGATTTTTTTACCCATTCCATCTAGCCATACATCATATCCAGCCTTGTCTAGTATCATTAGTAATTCTTGTGTTCTAGCAACTGCAAAGGCTGGTGTTATGACTATTCCTCCTCTGCTTACAACCTCGTCTATTTTGTCAAGGAATTCTTTTTCTAGTTCTTCTCTGTTTGGATGATCTCTTCCAGCATATGTTGCCTCTAGAAATAGAACATTGCATTTAACAGGATGTGCACCCCATATTAGATGCGTGTTTATCACGTTTAGATCCCCTGTGAAGAGAATGTTTCTGGTTCCTCTTAGTTCAAACATTAGGGAACCTGGTATGTGGCCTGCAGAGTGGAAATGTATCTCTGTTCCAGCGATGTCTCTTATCTGAGATGGTTCTACATCCACATAGCTATTGCGAGATGCTCTGATTTCTGCTTTTGAATATGGCACAGGGTATCCTTCCATTTTTGCAACTTTTATTGAATCTATCTGCAATATTTCACTGATCTCTCGGGTTAGATTGGTTGATATAACTTGTGTTTCTGTTCTGCTACATAGATATGGCATCATGCCTGAATGGTCTAGATGGCTATGTGATAGGAAGATTATATCTAACGGTGGCGCCTCTAGTGGATAAGTTGGTGGCTTACCAGGGGATAAACCATAGTCGAATAGCATACTAAGTCCATCTGTCTCTAGAGTCAACCCTAACCTACCGACTTCGCTGCTGCCGCCAAGGAATCTTATTTTTAGTTTATCGTTCATTTCTACATTTGCACCCTAGACTAGAAAAAGTTGAACGCCTCTTGGTATAAAAATCTTCCTACCTTGTTTTTGGTTTGACTATAAGGGTTAAATCCTCTCTTCCAACAACTACAACCTCTGTACCTGGTTGGATTTTACCTTTATATGCTCGTGCCCTCCAGTATTCACCCTCTAATTTTACATAGCCCTCCTTATCTGAGCTTAGCTTATCAACTACTACGGCTTCCTTACCTATAACATCAATAGCTGGTTTTTTCCTTCTTATCTTCAAAAACTTGATCAATATGAATATGAAAAACGCTGCTATGACAAGCACTGGTGCAAGTACGAAAATCACTAGCATTTGTTGATATTCTTGTGAGATTAGCCATTTCATATTCTGATAATTTGGTATTAAGAATAAAGCACCAAATATTATTGAAATTATCCCTCCTATTCCTATTATGCCAAAACCTGGTGTTACAAATAATTCTATGGATAGCAATATGAACCCTATTATCAATAGCAATATTGCTATATAAGAGATGCTAAGACCCATAGCTAGTAGGGATACTATAATCGCTATTACCCCAAATACCTCTGCACCATAACCGGGTGTTGATAAACCAATTAAAAGTGAAAACAACCCTGTTATTAACAGGAGAGATGCAACTATGGGGTTTGAAATAATACGCAATATGTAGATTTTTATTGATGGCTTAAAAAGTATTTTATCAATGTTTTGTGTGTAAAGTGTTGTGTTTCCGTATATTGTCTCTATTGTTTTTCCATCTAATGTCTCTAGTAAACTATCAACATTTTTTTCCACATAGTCTATAGCCCCAGATTTTAAAGCTTCGCTGGCGTTGAGGTTTAAATTTTCTACAACAAATTTTGACATTATTGAGCTGTTTCTACCATGTGAGTTTGCTCTTTCCTCAAGCCATTCAACCAGGGCATTGATGATTTTTGAATCATTGATATATTTTGTACCTGTTGGTGTGAGCTCTATAGGTTGACATGATCCTACGATTGTATGTGGTGCCATCACTGCTATGTGAGTGCTTTCTAGTATAAAGACACCAGCAGACCATGCCTTTGCACCACTTGGATAAACAAAGCCTATAACTGGTTTTTTACTATTCTCTATTAGATCTGCTATTTTGAATGTTTCATCGAGACTGCCACCTTGCGTGTTTAAAAGTATGAGTGTTGCTACACAGTTATCTTTCTCAGAAAGATCTATTGCTTCTTTAATTAATTCAGTGGTTGCCCCTGTTATGGCTTCATCTATTTTAACAATGTTTACAAACTTGTTGTTGCCAGTAACAGATAAAGAAGATAGTAGGAATATTATGATAAAAAGATATATGATTGTTTTTTTAGAGATCATTTCTCTCTTTTCCTTGAAAATGCTTTTGCCAAACCTGCTATTGCCCCAACTCCCATTTCACCGCCAGGTACAACTATAAGGTTTTTCTCCCTGGCAATTTCTGCTAGTGTCTGAAGTTCTCTAAGTCTTAGTGCCATTGGAGCTTTTTCATATAGTTTTGCAGCTTCTGTCATTTTCTTTGAGGCTTGATATTCTCCCTCCGCCATTATTATCCGTGATCTTCTCTCTCTTTCAGCCTCAGCCTGTTTAGCAATAGCTCTAAGCATCTCCTCTGGTATGACAACATCTCTTATGGTTACTGCGGATACTTTTACACCCCAGGGGTTTGTGCCCTCATCAATAATCTTCTGTAATCTCTTATTTAATTCCTCTCTTTTTGATAGTAGATGATCAAGTTCAACCTGTCCAAGTACATCTCTAAGTGTTGTTTGTGCTAGTAATGCAGTTGCAGCCTCATATCTCTGTACTTGGACAACTGCTTTCTCTGGATCTACTACTCGAAAGTAGACAACTGCGTCAACATCCACTGTGACATTGTCCTGGGTAACAACTCTTTGCTTTGGAACATCTAGTACTCTTGTTCTGAGATCTATTCTCATAATTTGATCTATTATTGGTATGATCAGTACTAACCCTGGTCCCTTTACCCCGAGTAGTCTACCTAGTCTAAAAACTACTATTCTCTGGAACTCTGGTAAAATTTTTATCGCATATGCTAGAAGACTTAACAATATTATTATTAGAAAGACTATTAAGCCTATAATTGCTGGGTCCAAAATCTTTACCTCCCTCTTTAGATTTTTGATTATTAAATGCTATACTCTGTATTTAAATATTCTGGGGGGATTTCAACCTTTTATTTAGATCTATTATAATAAAAAAATTTAAATATTATAATGGTTTTAATTAATTATTTGATGATAAAGAGGAATATTATTTTCAAAAAACTATTTGCTATTTGGACTATACTATTTCTCCTAGTTGCATCTTTTATTTCAAGTAGTAATGCAGTCAAAATAAAAACATTCTCGAAAAACATAGGTAAAGACATTGTTACAAACACATTGGGTGATTGTAAAATTTTTGTTAAGATTAAAGAGATCAAAGCCTTAGAAAATCCTGATCCCTGGCCTTGGGCTGCAGCTGCTGATTTCAAAGTGATGGTAAACATCGATGGTTCTACCTATAGTAAAAGTTTTGAGTCTGATAAAAACCATATTTACCCAAACTGGGTCGCCACTCACTCTTTTGAATATAAGGAAAAAATGAGTATTAGTATAAAACTAATTGATAGAGATCCTGATACTGATGATGTTTGTGATATTAATCCAAGAGTTGGTGTCAAATCCTGTAGTGTAGTCTATAATGTAAATGAGGGTTCATGGAGTGGTGATGATGGTGGAACAGGGCATTTAAAAGGGGATGGAAAGGATAAACCCCAATGTGAGATCTGGTTTGAAATTTGGGATGAATGCAGTGATAAGCTGAAAGCAGATGCTGGTGGCCCCTATCGCGCTAAAGTTGGTGAAGAAGTGCAGTTGCATGGGTCTGCAACTGGTGGTTATCCCCCTTATAGATGGTATTGGTCTTTTTGCAAAAACGGTAAAAAAATTGGTGGGGCAAACGTTCAGAACCCTGTTGCCAAATTTTATTCTGCAGGTAAAATAGATGTTTATTTAACTGTTTATGATGACAAGGGAAACTATGATGATGATTACACCACGTTAACAATATTTGAAAAGGAAAAAAAGAATAAATATGTGGTATTAGTCTCTGGTGGAGATGGCCTGGGAGATATTAGTTGGTGGCCAAATGATAGAGCTGATGATGAAGATTTTGAAGAAGAGACACAATATGCATATGAAACATTTAGGAATCTCGGCTACAGTGATGATAATATATATTATCTGAGTGGTAAAAGCATAAAAAATGGTGGAGATGCTGTGACTACTAAGGATAATGTTAAATATGCTATAACAAAGTGGTTGAAAAGCAGGTCAGATGAGAATAGTGATGTTTTTATTTTTATCGCTGGGCATGGAGCTTATTTTCCTAAATTTGGTAGTGTAGTAGCTGTGTACCCTGGCAGACCATGGAACATTTGGGAAGTTGTCATGAGCAAGGAGATGGCTTTATGGTTAAGTGATCTGAAATATTCAACTTGTATTGTGGTGATAGAGGCTTGTCAATCTGGCGGGTTTATATCAGATTTAAGCGGCAGGAATAGGATAATTATGACCGCTACTGATGAGTTTAGCCTTGCATACTGTGGTAGTTTTCCATATCCGTTTTTTGGAGAGTTGAGAAAAACTAGTGACACCTACAAACCATCGTATGGTGATGCTTGGATGGCTGCTGATAAACGCGTTGATGGTAGTTCCCCTGATGAGCAGAATCCTTTGATTGATGATAATGGTGACAGAGGGGGTTATGGGGATGGTAATGTGAATTTGCTGCCAAATGATAAAGATGGTGATGGAGAATATGACCCAGGGGAAGACGGCTGGCTTGCAATACAAACATTTCCTTGAAAAAATTTTGTATTAATAGATTTATAAAAGAAGATTTCATTACATTTTTCGGAGAGTGATCTTGGTTTGTTTAAAATAAAAAAGGTTTACGCGAGGCAGATTTTGGATTCAAGAGGAAACCCAACAGTGGAGGTGGAAGTACAGACTCAACAGGCGAAAGGTGTTTTTTCTGTTCCCTCTGGTGCATCTACAGGATCACATGAGGCTTTAGAGCTAAGAGATAAAGAGAAGGAGTTTAATGGTAAAGGTGTGAAAAAAGCCATCAAGAATGTTATTGAGAAAATTGGTCCAAGTTTGATTGGTTTAGATGTTAGGGAGCAGAGGGAAATCGATGAGGTAATGATAGAGCTTGATGGCACACCTAACAAGTCTATGCTTGGTGCAAATGCTATTCTGGGTTGCTCTGTTGCGTGTGCAAGAGCAGCTGCTGCCTCATTAAAAACCCCAGTATATGAGTATATTGGTAGACTCTCTGGTAAAAAACCAGGTATTTTGCCAGTGCCTTTTATGAATGTTATCAATGGTGGAAAACATGCTGGTAACAATCTTGATATCCAAGAGCATATGATAGTACCAGCTGGTGCAGAAACCTTCAGCGATGGATTAAGAGCATGTGTGGAGGTTTATTTTAGATTAGGTGAAATTCTCAGGGAGAAATATGGTAGGAGTGCTGTGAATGTCGGCGATGAAGGTGGTTATGCCCCTCCATTAAAAGATCCGGAAGAACCTTTTAAGCTGATTGAAAAAGCGATTGATGATCTAAACTATGGAGATATTGTTAAGATCGGCTTGGATGCTGCTGCAACAGAGTTCTACAAGGATCAACGGTATATTATAAATGGTGCCCCACATGATATAGAGAGTTTAGTTGATTTTTATGAAACACTGGTTGAAAAATATGATATTATTTCTATAGAGGATCCTTTTGCAGAGGATGACTGGGACGGGTTTAAAAAAATCACAGATAAACTAGGTGGAAGGGTTCAGATTGTTGGAGATGATCTATTTGTAACCAACAAAGGTAGGATCAAAAAGGGTGTCACTCTCGGTGTTTGTAATTGTTTGTTGTTGAAGATAAATCAGATTGGCACGTTGACAGAAGCGTTTGAAGCTGCAAGTTTCGCCTTTGAAAATGGTTATAATGTGATGGTTTCTCATAGATCTGGTGAAACATGTGATCCATTCATAGCTGATCTCGCTGTTGGAATAAACTGTGGACAGGTAAAAACTGGCGCACCCTGTAGGGGAGAAAGAGTTGCTAAGTACAATAGACTTCTCAAAATCGAGGAAGAGATGAAAAACTGGAAATATTCCCTTCCTTTTAAATTTTAATTTATTTCTAAGAATTTCAAGCACAAGTTTTTTTATTACATAACCTATACCTAATTTGGGGTGAAAAACATGAAAATTCTAGTAACAGATAAACTTGCAGATGAAGCTGTTAACCTGCTTAGAGAAAAGGGGTTTGAGATAAAATACGAAGAGTTGGATCATGATGGTGTACTTAATGAGGTGGCTGACTATGATGGCATGATTGTGAGAAGTAGGACAAAGGTTACCTCAGATATAATCGAAAAGGGTGCATCTGGTAGTTTAAAAGTCATTGGCAGAGCAGGTATTGGTGTGGATAATATCGATGTTGATACTGCCTCTAAACATGGTGTATATGTGGTGAACTCCCCAACTGGTTCAACAGCAAGCGTAGCAGAGCTTGCAGTGGCGCATATGCTGTCTTTGTCACGGCATCTGGTGAAAGCAGATAACACTATGAAAAAAGGGGAGTGGGTAAAAAAACAACTTAAAGGTTTTGAGCTTTATAATAAGACACTTGGTTTGGTTGGATCTGGCAATATTGCTCAGCATGTTGCGAGAATAGCAAGGGGTTTTGGTATGAAAATCCTGGTTTATTCCCCACATTGTACAGATGAGAAAGCAGAGAAAATGGGTGGAAAAAGAGTTGATCTGGATGAGCTTTTGAAAAAATCGGATTATGTTTCTCTGCATATACCACATACCAGTGATACACATCATCTCATTAACCTGGAGAGACTTTTGTTGATGAAAAACACGGCTTATCTGATAAACTGTGCAAGAGGAGGAGTGGTAGATGAAAAAGCACTTTATGAGGTGTTATCTGAGGGGCACCTAGCTGGTGCAGCGGTAGATGTGTTTGAGGAAGAGCCACCTTCATCAGATAATCCCTTGCTTAAACTGGATAATGTTGTTCTCTCACCCCATATAGGCGCTGCAACCAAGGAAGGGCAGATAAGAGCTGGTGTAATCTGCGTTGAGCAGGTGATAAAGGTTTTAAACGGTGAGGAGCCAGATTACTGGGTTAACCGTGAGAAGATGCTGGTTAAATGAAGTGATAATAATGGAAAATATAGAATCTATTATGGATGCCATAGAAAAATACTTGGATGAAAAAGAAGACCTCCGTGAGAGATCAATAAAAGCTTGTAGAAACATAATTCGCCATTCGCGGAAAGCTATACAGAAAATGCATAAAAATGAGAACATTGAAGCAGCAAATGATTTGGAAAAAGCCCTAGCAGAACTTACAGAAATACATTCATTGTTAAAAGATCGACATAATGACCTACTTTATACTGGTTTTATGGAAAACGCTTACCGGGAGCTAAGCGAAGGGTTCTGCCTTCTTAGTATCCTCCAAGATGAAAATCTACCTCAGCCTGAGGATTTAAACGTGACATCATCATCTTATCTCCTTAGTCTTGGAGACGTGGTTGGAGAGTTAAGAAGATTAACATTAGATTGCATAAGAAACAATAGATATGATGAGGCAGAGGAGTTTTTTAGGAAAATGGAGAAAATATATATCTCTTTGCTAAGATTTGATTACCCCTCTGGTATGATCTCTATTAAAAAAACACAGGATAACTGCAGAGTCTTAATAGAAAAAACTAGGGGCGATTTAACTGTTGCACTGTGCAATAGGAAAATAGAGGAAAAACTAAGTAGGTTAGAAAAACCTTTGAAGGAAAAAACAGAGGAGTCAAAGAAGGAGGATGTTGAGGATTTAAACATTGACAGGGTATGGTAATCTATCATTGTTTTTTTTTTGAATTATATCTTTATAAAACTCGAAATCTTTATAAAAGCGGTTTATATACTGCTTTTAAAGGGAGGTTTTAAGTAAAAATGTTTAATATAAACATTGAAAATATTGTTGCTTCTACAACTATATCTGACGAGTTGGATTTATCAAAGTTAGCGAAAAAGGTTTCTGGTGCTGAGTATGATCCAAATAAGTTTCCAGGTTTAGTGTTACATTTTACTGATCCAAAGGCAGCAGCACTTGTTTTTTCAAGTGGTAAGATTGTTTGCACTGGTGCGAGAAGTATAGAGCAGGTTAAGCAGGCTATTGATAAGATTTGTGAGACAATCAAAAAAGCTGGTTTTAAGATTATAGATCAACCGGAGATAAACATTCAGAATATTGTTGCTTCTGCTGATCTTAAAAAAGAGTTGAACCTGGATGCCGTTGCAATAGGGATTGGTTTAGACAAGGTTGAGTACGAGCCTGAACAGTTCCCAGGGCTAGTATATAGATCTGAGGATCCACGTGCTGTTATATTGTTGTTTGGATCTGGTAGATTGGTTTGCACTGGTGCAAGGCAACCTGAGGATATATCCAAGGCTATAGAGAATCTATCTAACGAGTTAGAGGCACTTGGCGTATAGGATTTTTTAGCCACCATTAGAAAAAAATGGAAAGGTGTTTAGGTTAGAGTATGTTGAAAATCAATGTACAAAACATTGTTGCATCTTCAACACTTGCGAAAAAACTAGATTTAGATATTATCGCTAAATCTTTAGAAAATATAGAATATGAGCCTGAACAGTTCCCAGGGCTAGTATATCGGCTGAAAAAACCCAGAACCGCTGTCCTTCTTTTTAGAAGTGGAAAGGCCAATTGCACTGGTGCAAAAAGTATTGAGGAAGTTGAGGAGACTTTTGATATTGTTTTGAATGAGTTAAAGAATATTGGTGTGGAAGTGGTTGAGAAACCAGAGGTTGTTATTCAAAACATAGTGGCGATCTCTGACTTGGGTGTAGAGTTCAACCTTAACGAGGTTGCTGTCGGCCTTGGTTTAGACCGGGTTGAGTACGAGCCTGAACAGTTCCCAGGGTTGGTTTATAAGTTTAGCGATCCACCTGTTGCGTTTCTGATATTTGGATCTGGTAAGATAGTATGTGCTGGAGCAAAAAAGATTGAGGATCTGAACAAGGCTGTTGACAAGCTTATTGCAGAGTTGTCCTCTCTCGGGTTACTCTACTAGTAGATCATATGGTGAAACATAATCTCCATATTTTTGTTTTGTCTCTACTAATCTTTTTTTCTCCTCCTCTAATATTTCAAACAAGATTTTTGGGGTGTCCTTTACTTTTTCCTCGTATATTTTTTTTATTCTTTCAATTTTTGCTAGGTTCTCAGGTATTCTTATCATGAATTGTTTTTCATAATTCTTTTTGGGGTATTCTTTATCCAGGATTTTTTTGAATAGTTTTTTTAGATCCTCATATAATGGTATGTAACCTGTTGGTGTTTCAATGGCTTCTGCTTCATTATGAACTCTTAGATCTATCCATTTGTACCATATTTTTTTATCGTTTTTCTCTGTCAAGTATTCACCTGTTTCCTTGTCTTTTATGAAATAGTTTACTGCAAAGATTTTTGGTTTTTTCCTGAGTTTTTTGCCAAAGTCAAGGTTTATTTCAACGTACTTTCCTATTGGGATAGAAAGAAAGTCAAGGTTTGACATGGGGTTGAACTCTCTGATTCCTTCTTTGCCAAGTACAGCAGCTGTTCTTTCTGATTCCAATGATGCTCCTTTTGTTATGATCCCGTGTTCCCAGTTGAATGCTTCTTGGATTGGTACCCATGTGTCTGAGTCTCTGCCGCCGTATACTATTGCATCAATTCTTACTCCTTCTGGGTTGTCTAGATTTGGATCCAAGTTTTCAAAGGCTTCTAATGCTACTGTGAACCTTGCATTTGGGTGTGAACAAGGGATCTCTTTTCCTTCTTTATCTTTTTTACCATTCCACCATTCGCCGGAGTGGTTGTAACCCTTATCTGGTATTTCCCTGTTCATTCCCTGCCAGTAAACATTTCCTTTTTCATCAACAAGTACATTGGAGAATATGATCTCATTAGGGGTATGAAGTACTTTCCATTGAATTGGATCATCTTTTGAGTTTATACCTTTGATTATGCCAAATACGCCTTTTTCCACATTCACTGCCTTGGTTTCACCGTTTATCTCTCTAATATAGGCTATGTCATCTCCAACTATGGTCTCACCTTCTAGCATGGCAGTAGATGTTTTACCACACATTGATGGAAAAGCACCTGTTATATATGTAACCCTGTTTTTTGGTCCATGTATGCCCATAACCAGCATATGCTCTGTTAGCCAACCCTCTTTTGCTGCATGGTTTATTGCTAATCTCATAGCCAATTTTTTTAAACCTATGGTGTTGCCACCATATTGTGTATTAGCAGAGTAAACCGTGTCTGTCTCCAGGTCGATGTAGATTCTGCGTTTACTAATATTTTTGGATGTTTTTCTCTCATCTAGTTCCCCCTCAGAGTGTACAAATTTGAAAAAATAGTTTGTCTCCCCTCTTCTGACAAACTCATCATATCCCTGTCTGTATAGTATGTTTTCACTATGTGCGACATAGCTAGAATCTGTCAACTGCACGCAGGGGATGGAGAATACTGAGTTTGTTGGTCCAAGTGAGTATAAGCATATGTAAAGCTCGTGACCCTTCATAATATCTTTTAAAATCTCATGTATTTCCTTCAAACCTTTTTCTCTATCAGTTGTTCTAAGTGAGGATCCTAGATCAACACCTTTTGATACCAGAAACTTTGTATGTTCTCTATCACGTGCTTGGTCATAATATCCATCAAAATGAACAGTATGACCCCTGATGGCTAAAGGTTTTTCCTCTCCATTTTTAATCGCTGCTTTTCTAATGTATTCTATCGACTCCTCTGAGCCATCTGAGACAAAAATCTTATCTGGGTTACAAAGTTGTACATACTTTGCTATAAACCTATGCAAGTATGGGTTTTTTATCCTAATTAGCTTGTTATAATTGTCTTCGTCTAGTCTCTCTTTTAAAATATCATCTATGTAATCTTCGATCATCTAACTCTCACCATTTTTGGTATTCTGAGGTAGAGAGAATGAGTTATCTGGTTTTATTAAATAAATGTTTTTGTCAAAAGAAAAAGGGTATGGACTCGTCGGGATTTGAACCCGAGGCCTCCTCCATGCCAAGGAGGCGATCTACCAGACTGATCTACGAGCCCAAAATTTTTTTCAATTTTTTAATGGAAATAAATCTTTGACAAATAAAATTTATGCACATTCTAAGTTTGTTTTATTGGTAAATCAACACGTTCTACTTCTAATCTATCTGCTGTTGGATACTCCTCCACCATGTAACATTCAAAACCTTTCTTTTTGAGCTCAGCAGCTATATCCTGCAAGATCCATGCAGCCATGTTCAATCTTTTTTTCTCCCTATCTATCTCCACCAGTTTCACGGGTACATTAAATGTTTTAATAATAAAATCTCTTAATTTTTCAAGATCCCTCCCCCCATAGATTGTTCCTCTTAGAAGTGTTCCATCCTCAGTTACAACATCATATGGCTTGGCAACATTTTTTGCTCTTCTCTTTATACGGTTACGAAGCTGAACTCCATCTTTGAATGAGGATGAACAATAATGAACTCCTATGTTCAGGTTTTTCTCACTACATCTCCTGAGTATTTTGACTGCAGTTTCTTCACTACCAGCAACTGTAGCTGCAGACTCATTTCTCAAGGCATATCCTCTCTCATCGAGGTTTATGTAGTTGCTCTCAGAGTATTCCAACTCATTTAGGTTCACCCAGTCTACATTGTTTTCATCAGCCCAAAGTATAAGCGAAACTATGTCCCTTTCTCTGTTAGGTAGGACAGGGAGTTCTATAGCCACGTCAACACCTAGGTTTTTAAAATGTTCAATTTTTTTAGACAAACCACTTTTCTCCATCTTGTTCCAAAGTTGTGGAACTGGGTGAAAACGTATCTCATCTAATCCACTGCTAGCTAGCCTCTCTATATCCTCCAAATCCTGTACATTTGGGGTATACAGGTGTATATGAAAGTCTTCACCAAACTCGTTTTTCAACATGGAAATATACCTGCAGGTTCTTTCAATAACAATCAAGGGGTCACCACCTGTGATCCCTGCCCCCTTGGCTTCAATCAGCCTAGTTTCTGTCAGTATTTTTTCTACATCATTCTCATCCTTGAGCTTCCATTCATCAGCATAAATTTTATCCTTGTTTCTTTTTTTGAGGCTAAGTGGACAGTAGAAACATTTTGCATTGCATTTCCCAGTTATCAGTAAAACCATTTTTTCACCTCTAGCACAAAGTTTGCAACCTGGTGAAAGCGGGGGAATGTACATGCTGGATGACAACCACTGTATTATCTCTCTCATTTTACAGCCTCTCCCATGGTTTTTAGTTTAAAAGATAATGATTTTAAATCTTATTAACATTAACTAGTGTTTGTAAAAAACATGAGCTCCCTAGTATGAGAGGTGAAGGTAATGCAATATGTGAAGAGTAAGGATGAGGAATACGTGTTAGATGATGGGGAAAACATAATGTATCTAAGAGGAAAGTTGGAAGAGGTGCTGAAGGAAGCTGAGAAAGCTTGTAAGGAGAAAAAAAAGATTATCACCATAAGTAAGACAATCGGGTACTTTGATCCCTTCGAAGATTAATTCTCTTCATCATAAAATATAATAATAAGAAATCTATATCCTCTTCGCATCCTAAAAAACAGAAGTGATATCTATGGTAAAAAATAAGACAAAAAAGTATAGAGGAAGCAGAACACATGGAAGAGGTAAAAAAGCTGGTAGAGGTGCTGGGTTAAAAGGAGGTAGAGGTAACGCTGGTTTACACAAGCACAAGTACATGTACATGTTAAAGTACATGCCTGATCATTTTGGTAGATATGGGTTTAAAAGACCAGTTGACTTGATTAAAGAGGAAAAAACCATAAATGTTGGGTTACTAGAAGAAAGGTTTCCAAATGTGAAAGAAATAGATTTAGAAAAGGAGGGTTTTGATAAATTATTAGGCTCTGGAATTGTAAACAAGCCTTTTGTGGTAAAAGTTCCAAAGGCTTCTAAAAGAGCGATTGAAAAAATTAAGAGTAAGGGTGGAAAAGTTATTTTAACTATAAATGAGGTTGTTGAGGAAGAACCAGAATAAAAAACAATTTAAACCATCTAAAAAATATAGGGTGCCAATAAATGGCTGAAGAAAAAAAAAGTAAACTCTATGCGTTGAAACCTCTTATTGAGAGATGGCCTGCTGTTGCTAGACCAGAGGGGCATGTGCCATTTAGATCAAAACTATTTTGGACTATTTTGTGTCTTATACTTTATTATATTCTAACAAATATAATGATATATGGTGTAAGTGGCACAGCACTTGATATGTTCGCTGATTACCGTGCTATAATGGCTGGTGCCAGTGGATCGATAATGCACCTAGGTATAGGGCCCATTGTTACAGCGTCTATTATTTTACAATTATTTGTTGGAGCAAAAATCATTAACCTAGATTTGACAAAGAAGGAGGACAAAGCAATATATCAGGGTTTCCAGAAGATATTGGTTATAATAATGATACTGGTTGAGGCTATCCCTCAGGTTTTTGGGTATTTGCAGCCTGATACTAAGTTAGTAGGTATGATTGGATTAGGTGGGGCACGAGCTGTGATTGTTTCACAGCTTTTTATGGGTGCTATCCTAGTGTTTCTTATGGATGAGCTTATTTCAAAGTGGGGTATAGGCTCTGGTATCTCATTGTTTATAGCAGCTGGTGTTTCACAGGCTATATTTACTGGTTTAGTCAACTGGCTTCCTATTCACAAGAGTTTACCACTGAGTATGAGTAATCCCCCTGCTGGTCTTATCCCAGGAACCTATTATCTCCTTTCGCAGATGTCTATATCACAGATTGTAAACGGTGGAGGATTTCAAACAATTTTCTTGGGTACACAGAACTCTATAGTAGCTTTACTAGGTACTATTTCTATCTTTTTGATTGTGGTATATGCAGAGTCTACAAGGATAGAACTGCCTCTTGCTCATGAGCGTGTAAGGGGTGCAAGGGGTAGGTATCCAATTAGATTGATTTATGCATCTAATATACCCGTTATTCTTATGTCTGCTTTGCTTGCGAACATCAATATGTTTGCATTGTTGTTTTATACGAATCCTAGTCTGAGAAGGATTCC
>Ga0164310_10000410_pt1 | contig 22587 bp, 31 predicted proteins | sample GuaBasSedimGuay1_FD_121795 | JGI IMG/M metagenome (GOLD analysis project Ga0164310, IMG submission 121795) | Subseafloor sediment microbial communities from Guaymas Basin, Gulf of California, Mexico - Guay1, Core 4569-9, 0-3 cm | ecosystem: Environmental > Aquatic > Marine > Hydrothermal vents... | reverse complement strand
TAATAATAGGACCCTCCGGGTACGGAATCCCGCTCAAACATATAAGTGAGATCAACGAGAGGGATAGGTTTGAGATGACGCTGGTTCGGGAGGAGGAAATGAAGAAAATTCCTGTTCTAGTAGGTCTTCAAGAGATGGTAAGCGAAATGGCACAGAAGGGAATGAATGTGTGGTTTATCCCGGGCATAATTCACCTTCCAACCGTTCCCGAATGGAGAAAATACAACAAAATTGATATGGGGACTGCGGATAAAATGGCCATAACCCTTCTGGGAATCTATGATCAATCAAATCGTTTGGGAATTCCCTATGGGGATGTTTCGTTCGCCCTTCTTGAGGTTGGTTTTGGGTATAACTTTGCCGGCGCTGTCGATAAGGGGAGGATAGTCGATGGTATTGGAGGAACGATCTTTCCGGGTCTTGCATTTGTAAACAGCGGAGCCCTGGATGGAGAGGTCGCCTATTTAATGGGGGAAATCAAGAAATGGCACCTGTTCTGGGGAGGTGCATCCATAATAGCGGCAGATGAAATTTTAACTCCCGAAAAATTCGTCGAGAGGCTTGATGAGGAACCCTTTGCCAGGGCGTGGGAAGCCATGAAGGATGGATTTTTGAAAGCAATAGCCAGCGAGCTCGCCATAATCAAGAAGCCGAGGGAGATACTTCTCTCGGGAAGACTTATGCGCATAGAGAAACTTAGAAAAGATGTTAAAGATTTGTTTGAGGAGCGTTTTGATATCCCTGTTGTTAAACAGAAGGGCCTTGAAGGAAAAGCCAAGGAAGCGGCGCAGGGGAGTGCGATAATTGGAGATGGACTCCTCGGAGGAAAATTTAAGGATTTAGTGGAACACGTTGAGATAAGGAAAGCCCGGGGGAGCGTTTTGGATTATGTGAAGCTTCCCCTGAAAGTTTAAATTTTGCCACTACTTTTTTAACCTTTGGTTAACAACTTTTCCCGGTGGTGAAAATGAAACGTGTTGTTATCATAGGAGGAGGAGCTGCGGGAATGAGTGCCGCTTCCCGCATCAAGCGACTGAAACCTGAGTGGGATGTTAAGGTTTTTGAAGCGACGGAATGGGTTAGCCACGCCCCGTGTGGCGTTCCCTACGTTGTCGAGGGGATTTCACCGAAGGAAAAGCTCATGCACTATCCTCCCGAATTTTTCATAGAGAAGAGGGGCATAGATCTCCACATGAATGCGGAGGTCGTGGAGGTCGAGCAGGGCGAAGTTAGGGTTAGGGAAAAGGGGGAAGAAAGAGAATATGAGTGGGACTACCTGGTTTTCGCAAACGGCGCATCTCCCCAAGTTCCAGCTCTAAAGGGATGCGGGCTTGGGGGGATATTCACCGCCGACCTTCCTCCAGATGCCGTTGCAATAAGGGAGTACATGGAAAAGCATAAAGATGAGGATGTCGTGGTTATCGGAACGGGGTATATAGCCCTAGAGATGGCGGAGGCAGTAGCGGCTCAGGGACAGAATGTAACACTAATAGGAAGAAGCGAGCGCGTCCTGAGGAAGACCTTCGACAAAGAGATAACAGAGATAGTGGAGGAAAAACTAAAGGAGCATCTAAATTTAAGGTTGGAGGAACTCACACGGGGTTTTGAAGGAAATGAAAGAGTCGAGAAGGTCATCACGGATGAAGGGGAATACAAGGCAGATCTCGTTATAATAGCTACCGGAATAAAACCCAATATAGAGCTCGCAAAGGAACTTGGTGTTAGAATAGGTGAGACCGGAGCGATATGGACCAATGAAAGGATGCAGACAAGCGTGGAGAACGTCTATGCAGCTGGAGATGTTGCGGAGACGAAACATTTAATAACGGGACGTAGGGTCTGGATACCATTAGCTCCGCCAGGCAATAAGATGGGTTATGTGGCGGGAAGTAACATAGCTGGAGTTGAAATAACTTTTCCAGGCGTTCTTGGAACTTCCATAACCAAGTTCATGGATCTGGAAATCGGAAAGGTTGGGCTCACGGAGCAGGAGGCGCTGAAAGAGGGCTATGACGTTAAGAGTGCATTTATAAAAGCGGGGACAAAACCACATTATTATCCCGGATCAAAGAGAATATGGCTTAAAGCTGTTATTGACAAGGAAAGCAAGAAGCTTTTGGGACTTCAAGCTGTTGGAGCGGAGATACTCCCGAGGATAGATGCCTTTGCAATTGCGATTCAAGCAGGCTTCACGACAAAAGAACTTTTCTTTGCGGATTTAGCCTACGCACCATCATTCGCCCCGGTCTGGGATCCGCTTATAGTGCTTGCGAGAGTTCTGAAATTCTAAATTCTGAAGTTCTAAAGTTCTAAATTCTAAATTCCAACTTTTCCCTTTCCCTTTTTCCATGCTTTCCATATTAAATTGGCTCCATCCGTTGGTTCCAGAAGGTTATCATCGGCTAGCTTTAAAAAGAAGTCAAGGGCTGCCCTTTTGTCCAGATGGGTGTATGCAGGGAACCTGAAGCCAAATATGTGCTTGATTCTAAAGTGGGGAATTTGAAGGAGACGCATAGGGTTTATTAATGCCATATCTCCGGCAAATTTAACCCCAAAGGAAAAATCGGCTATGATTATTCTCAAATCCCTCTCCTCCGCGATTCCCAGGAGCTTCTCCTCATCGGGAAAGAATATCTCTCTCGGAGTGCCCTCTATCGGCTCATACTCCAGATGGGGGAAGGAATGGCGTATTCCAACTTTTAAAGGCTCCAATCCAAAAGCTCTGGCAAAGCCAACTAGGGCATCGGCATACACGCTCAAAAATACGAGGGCTTTTCCATTATTTTTGATCTCGGGCCATCTCATTGGGGGATAGTTGAGTTCGGCCTTCAGCAGTGGGATTAAAAACTCCAGGAAAGTTCCTTCTATCAGGTCCATATTTTTTTCAAGTTCCCGCTTTCTTAAAAGGAGATCCAAATTCGAATAGACGGTAATCTGCTTTACACCTAGCTTCTCTTTGAGCTTCCCAATTACAAAGCTGTTCCCGATTATGGCACTTTTATCAGCTCTATCCTGCCCTATTATGAATAACCTGCCCTCGCTTTCATCATAGATAACGTCCTCTATCACAAAGGGAACAACTTCAAAGCCGTTCTCTCTTCTAATCCTCTCTATCTCCCTCTTCAGCTCTTCAGGAGCGAACACTCAGCTCACCTTATAACCATCCATGCACTCGTAGATTTCCAGTGCGATTTCTAGGGCTTCCCCCTTATCGTTCGTGTCCTTAATTATTACTTTGCCGCTCGGAAATATGCTTATGTCGTAAGTCTTCCTCACTAGAGCCAAAAAGCGTGTAACCCGCTTTATTTGATAGCCTTTCCTAGCAAGGCACTCGCAAACCTCCTCCAAATCCAGATCAAACTTTTCCTCAGGGATTATATTTATGGCCTTCATGCTCGTGCACGGCTTCGCTATCAGCATAATATCACCATGGAAAGATTATGGAAGAATATTCATAAAGATTTGGGAAAAAGGGAAAAAGAAAGTTCATGCATGCCAGAGGATGAACTCATCAACCCTGTGAAGCATGTCCAGAGCAATCGCAAAGTGTGCTTTGGCTTGCATTGGTTTTTTGTGCTTCAAGAGCCCAATGCCGAGTCTAGTTTCCTGTACAGCAACTTTAAGCTGAAGCTCGGCTTTTCTGGTATCAACTCCTTCCTTTTTGAGCTCCTTAAGTGCCTTTCCATCCTTCTGGATCCTGCTGTTAAGCTCCCTGAGAAATGCCTTTACATCCTTGATTTTTTCCTCAACCTGCCGCTCATAGGCTTTTCTCTGTATAAAGCTCACTGCCTTTGAAAACTCCCTAATAGTTTCGCTGTTTTCTTGAATAACGCTCAAAGCATCCTCCCACTTCTCTTCCTGTGCAAGCCCGTTTACCTCATCATATATCGCTTTTACTTGCTCCGTCAGATTTTCGAGCCTGCTTACATCCATTCCCTTCTCCTTTCCAAACTCTATAGCCTTATCCGCTATTGTTATCCCTTTCTCTGTTTTACTTAAGAACACTTTAACCACTTTGTCTGCATTTTCATAGGCAAGCTGCTCCTTTAAATTCTTAAGCTGCTCATCAAGCATGGCTTTCTTCTCCCTTGCAACTTGTAGATCCTCCTGCGCTTTTGCAAAGTCTTTTGCCCTTATGTCCTCAAGCACGGATTTGTATGCTTCTCTGGTCTCATTAAGGAGCTCGGGAGCATTTCCTACGTCAATACCTTGCTTCTGTGCAACGATTATTATATGTTCTGCCATTTTGAAGTAGCCCTCCATTCTTTTGACTTCCTCAAAAAGTCTGTCCCGCAGATTCTCTCTACCTTCCTTGAGGCTCTCGAGGACTACCCTGTAATGATGCATTGCGGTCAGCCCGTCCAGTATTGTGGTGTAATAGTCGCCGTTCTCATAGGCGCCCATGGCACTATCCTTGTACTGCTCGGCTAGCGTATAATGCTGCATGATACTCGAGTTCTCGGGAAGTGTTATGTTGCTCATTAATCTCTCGGTTATTGTGCTTAGTTTTGTAAGGGTATCCACAATATGTTCGGCTATAGTCTGTTCTTGAGTTGCGTTGTCGATCTCCGAAGGCACGCTCGTATTTTCATCCGCAAGGCTCAAACCCGCCGGGATGAGGCTCCCGACGAGCAACCCTATCAACACCCAGACCTTCCATCTCATATGGATCACCGATTAGAAGTAGGATTTTCATCTATTTTAGGAACCCGGTGAAAAGAACGTTTCAAATCGTTCCAGAGGCGAACAGAGAAAGATAAATGGTGCAATTTTTAAAAATACGAAATGTACAGGAAAAACAGAAGTTTTAAACGACAGAAAACCTGAGTCCGCTAAAACTTCCTCAAAACGCGCTTCATATAAGCGGTGTTATCTTCCAGGATTTGCTCGATCTGCAATCTTCAAGATTTGAGTGCAAGAATCCGTAGTACGTTCGAAGATATTCGAAAAAAGCAAAGAAAAGACTAACGCAAGCTCTTAACGAGCTCCTCCATGACGCTCAAGAAGGTTTCAACCTCCTCAAGGCTGTTGTAGACGTGGAACGAAGCTCTAACTGTTCCGTTTATGCCAAGCTTCTTCATAACGGGCAGGGCACAGTGGTGACCGGAGCGCACCATGATTTTGTGCTCATCCAAGACGGCGGCGACGTCATGAGGGTGAAGCGGGGGAACGTTGAAGCTCACAACGCCGGCGTGCTTCTTAAGGTCTCTCGGGCCATACCATGGAACTTCAAGCTCGGTTAAGCCTTCTGTGATGCGCTTCACAAGTTTGTGCTCCTGCCTTTCGATTTTATCGAGCCCGATCTTTTCAACATACTTTATTCCAGCAGCGAGACCTATTGCTCCACCTATGTTTGGAGTGCCCGCCTCATAACGTTCTGGAGGTTGAGTAAGTGTGTACTCCCCTAGACTAACATCTTCAATCGTTCCACCGCCTATCAGTGGTGGCTCAAATGTGTCGAAGAACTCCTCCCTTATGTAGAGCACACCTATTCCCGTGGGCCCCAGGGGGCCCTTGTGGCCCGAGAATGCCAGAAAGTCAGCGTGGAGCTTGTTAACATCCACCTCCATGTGACCGACGCTCTGGGCGGCATCCACCACGAATATGGCACCTTCCTCCTTTGCCATCCTCCCGAGCTCTTCCACCTCGTGGATGACACCGAGGGCGTTGGAGACCTGCTGGACAGCGATGAGCTTAGCCCCTTTAATTTTCTTTTCAGCATCGGCCAGATCAAGGTTGCCCTCATCGTCGCCCTCTATGAACTCAAGCTTGAGACCGAGCCTTTCAGCAAGCCTCTGCCAAGGGAGTAAATCAGAGTGGTGCTCATAGGGAGTGGTGACTATTTTATCTCCCTTTTTGAAAACTCCCTCAAGCCCGAGAGCAGCCATGTTTAAGCTTTCGCTCGTGTTCTTTGTGAAAACTATCTCCTCAAACTTTGCACCTATGAATTTGGCAACAATTTCCCTCGATTCTTCATATTCGTGAGTTGCCTTTTGGGAGAGACGGTGAACTCCTCTATGCACGTTAGCTCTGTATTTTAGATAATATTCATCCATGGCTTCGATTACAGGGATGGGCGTTAGGGAAGTTGCCGTGTTATCGAAGTATATTACCTCCCGGGTAAGTGGTATGTCCTTTCTAACGTCTTCTGGGATTTTCACGAGAATCACCATTCATGAATTCAGCAAGTGGGTATATATCCTTTTCTGGACAGGTTTAGGTAGTGTTAGAAAGAGAATGCTTTTGATAATGCTCGTAAAAAAGGATAAAACTGTACACATATCGCAATTATACCAGATTTATGAAATGCGTAAGCTTCAAAGACTTAAATAGGATGAAAGATAATTCATAAACATGGAACACAAAAAAATTGTATATGTGGTGGTAGTTGTGATCATTCTGTTTTCTGTCCTATTCCTGTACGAGCCAATTGAAAAGAGGAAAAAAGCGGAATATAGTGGTGAGGTCATAAAGTTGCCCGAACCGAGGCTTAAAGGGGAAATGAGTGTTGAAGAGGCAATTGCCAGAAGGAGAAGTATAAGAGCGTATAAAAATGAACCTCTAACCTTGGAGGAACTTTCACAGCTCTTATGGGCATCTCAGGGAATAACCGAAGAGAAAAGAAAGTTCAGAAGCGCACCGAGTGCCGGTGCAACATATCCCTTTGAAATCTACATTGTGGTGGGAAACGTGGAAGGAGTGAGGGCGGGGATCTATCACTATGATCCCTTCGAGCACACAATAGCCCTCATTGAGGAAGGAGACTTTAGAAAGGCTCTTCAAAAGGCAGCCTTGGATCAGGAATGGGTGGGAAAAGCCGCCGTTGATATTATTTTGGTCGCATTCTATGAGAGGACCACAAACTATTACGGTGAGAGGGGTTACAGGTATGTTCATATGGAAGCGGGACATATTGGAGAGAACATATATTTAGAAGCAACAGCCCTCGGTCTTGGAACTGTGGCTGTTGGAGCATTTCACGATGAGCAGGTAGCGGAGGTCATAGGGACGGATGGAGTCCCTCTATACATATTCCCCGTCGGTCATGTGAGATAAAGTTAAAGGGGTTAAAGGCCTTTTTCTTTGGCTTCGGGAGGCTCCTCTATGAGGTTGTCACTGTACTTGTCATAGTCCGCAAGGAGGAAGTCATTGCTCATACTGAGGGCTTTTACATTCTTCTCCTCCCCTGGAAACTTCTTTCCGGGGCATATGTCCACACAGAGCTGGCAGAACATGCACCTAGAAACATAGTGTCGTATCTTTCTAAGCTCGGGTATCCATTCCATTGCATCCGCAGGGCATACTTTTATACAGAGCTGGCAGCCTATGCATCTCTCGGGGTCGTAGTGTATCTTACCCCTAAATCCTTCCTCTGGAAGGGGAACGGGAGGATTGATCTTAACTTCCCCTTTCTGCACCTTCTCGATTAGCTCGGTGACATTTTTGGGAGCATGCTTCACTGGAAATGGATTTGTGAAAGGTTTTTTGACGACCTGCTTTAAGAGCACGAACATCATCTTGTTGACCATTCTTCACACCCCCATCCATACCAGTGCGAGTCCCACGAGGGCTATTATGTTCACGTAAACCCAAAAGATCCTGGAAGCCTGCTCAATTCTGAATCTTGCAAATGATGTTCTAACCAAGGTCACTGCAAGTAGATAGACCACTAGAACCTTAAAGAGGAACCACAGGGCTTCAACAGTGTATAACGATGCTCCCGTTAAGTTTAGGTTAAATATTGAGCTCAGTGTAAAGGGTATGAAGAGAACCACTTCCAATGCCGCCATTGCAAAGCCTCTAACTGCATCTGAGAGATAGAACAAAGCGAGATTTCTTCCGCTGTATTCAGCTAACATACCTTCGGCTATTTCTGTCTCCGCCTCGGCAATATCGAAGGGAAGCTTGGCGAGCTCTGCTGGGGTAACTCTAAGGAGTGCGATGAAGAGCATTATAACTCCCAAACCAGCTATAGGACCCACTATACTCCAAACGGGGGTTGAGGCTATTGTGGTCAATGAGAAGCTTCTGTAAATCAAGGCAAATCCCACTATAACCGTGGCCAGAGGCATTTCATAGCTCATCATTAGAACCATTTCTCTCTGAGCACCAACGGATGAGAAGGGACTTCCAGATGCAAAACCTCCAATTGCCATTGCAAGGGATTGCAGGGTCAGGAGATAGAGCACCACTATAAGATCCCCATATCCCTCCAGAGGTGCCTTTAAAACGCCAAAGGGTATGTAGAGGAGGAGGGTCATTGATGAAGCCAAAGCTATTAAGGGCATTGCGTTGAACAACCATGAGACGGCATTCTCTGGAACCACAGTCTCCTTGAGAAGGAGCTTTCCAACATCCCAGAAGGGCTGCCTTATTGGGGGCCCTATCCTCGAGGTGAGTCTCGCCGATACACGTCTATCAATACCCTTGTAAACCAGACCCAGGAATATTCCCAGCACAGGGAACGCAAAGGCATATGCAAGGATATTAGGGGTCATTTTTTCACCCCCAGCTCTTTCTTAATCCTCATGGTTTTTTCAACCGCCATCCTGTGGAGTGTCGTACTATCCACTATTTTGCCGCTGGAGTCTCTAACCACGGCTATCCTATCGTTGCAGCACATGCATGGGTCGATGTACGCAACAACCACGGGAATATCTGCAACTTCAGCTCCCAAAAGCAGGGGAGCCCATGAGTTTATGTTGTTATAGCTGGGCGCCACAACCTTCCAGACCGCCGGACCATCCCTAGTTCCATCATACTTGAAGTAGTGTATGACTTCACCTCTCGGCGCTTCATGGGCACCTATACCCTCACCCTTGGTTCTCTTTATCTTGCTCAGGAGAACAACGTAATTTGGAATTGCCATTATTTTTCCTTCGGGCAGGTTGTCAATGCAGTACTCTATTATGTCCACACTCTGATCAATCTCATATATTCTCACCAGAGTGGCATCGTAGGCATCTCCGTACACCTCTCCCACGATATCCTGAGGAACTATACCTCTAACCTCTATGTCCGCATAGGCATCATAGGGTATATCCTGTCTTATATCCATCCTTAAACCGGCAGCTCTTGCTGTTGGTCCTACTGCATTCACCTTAAGCGCCATTTCCTTTGAGAGCTGAGCAACTCCCCTTGTCCTAGCCTTATAGACCGGATCCGCTAAAAAGAGGTTCTTCATCTCTTGGTTAAAAATCCTGTAGTAATCTATCATCTCTTTGAGAGCTTTTATGTGACTCTCCTTGAGATCCCTTCTAACTCCTCCAATCATGTACATGGAGTAGTTTATTCTGTTCCCGCTTATGAGCTCCAGGACATCGAGCACCTTCTCCCTTCCTTTCCATGTCCAGAAGAGGAGAGAATCAAAGCCTACCTCGTGGGCGACCACTCCAAGCCAGAGTATGTGCGAGTGTATTCTCTCGAGTTCTGCAATTATCGTTCTAATGTACTGTGCCCTTGGAGGTGCCTCAATACCAAGTGCCTTTTCACTTCCAACAACAAATGCATATGGGTGCGAGATGGAACATATTCCGCATATTCTCTCTGAGAGATAGAGCGCTTGAATTGCATTCCTCTTCATTCCCATGTACTCAATTCCTCTGTGGGCAAATCCCCTCTTCACATCAGCCTCAACTATCTTCTCTCCTTCAACCTTTGCTTCAACCCTTATCGGCTCCTTCAATGCAGGGTGAATTGGACCTATCGGAATGTAATATTGGCTCTTTGTCATTCTTTACCACCCCTAATCTCCTTGACGCTCTTGTGGGTGTGCTTAATCATGTCATCAACTCCAAACTCATCCCTTCTCCAAGGATACTTTCCTTCGGGCCAGTCATCCGGAAGGAAGAGATGCCTCTTCTTTTTAAGTCCTTCAAACTCAACACCAAGCATTTCTCTAATTTCACGTTCATTAGTCTCTGCACCCATCATGAGGTCCGTGATTGTTGGAAGAACAAGCTCACTCTTTGGAAGGGCAAGTTTAATTACCACACTGATCTCTTTCCCCGGTTGCCCATGAAAGAGTCCAAAGGAGTATATAACTTCGAGGTTTTCTCCTACATCTTCACCGGTTATAAAGTGTAAATGAGGGTAATCCAGCTTGAAAATTTCTTCCACAGCCTTCCTGAATGCTCCTCTATCAATTTTAATCCACACCTCAGAACATTCTCTCTTTCTTAATGCTCCTAGTGAATATGTTTTGATTTCCTGTTCAATCAAAGCATCCCCGAGAGAGTTCTTTAAAATATTCAGGATTTCTTCTGCCTTCAATGTCATTCTCCTCCCTCCAGCTGTTTCTCAAGCTTCTCAATTTTAAGCCATGCCTTCACTACCCCATCTATAATCGCTTCCGGTCTCGGCGGGCATCCGGGAACGTAAACATCAACGGGTATGATCTCGTCAATTGGGCCCACTAGGTTGTAGGAGTCGTAGAAGAGCCCACCACTCGTTCCACAGTTTCCTACGACCACAACCGCTTTAGGGTCGGACATCTGGTCATATATACGCCTTAATTTATCGGCAAAGTCCCTTGGAATTGCCCCTGTGACCAGGAGAACATCCGCATGCCTTGGACTCCCAACGAGTTTTATACCAAAGCGCTCTGCATCATAGCGAGGAGTTAGTGTGGCTATGATCTCGATATCGCATCCATTGCATGAACCTCCTGAGGCATGGAAAACCCAGAGGGAACGTTTAAAGCTGTACAGTTTTCCCATTTCAAACACCTCCTACCAAGAGGAAGAGGATTATAGCTCCCACTCCAAGGTACCAGAGTATATAGTCCCTCATATCTCCTGTGTGCATTGTTTTCAAAACATCATAATAGCCCTTCAATGCCTCCAGGAATCCCCAGTAGATATCTCCAGCCCTGACCATTATCTCTTCCTTTGATGGTTCTGCATTACCGCTTAGATAGGGTTTCACCTGCTCGGTGTTCTTTTTGTAGCCCGGATTTCCTCTGGCATATATTATGTAGCCTATGATGGCGAATATTATGAGGAAAGCTATCCAGAGCAGAGGATTCCAAAAGCCCGAAGGTGATAGTAAAGTGAAGTTCATGCTAGACCACCCCATGTCTGGTATTGAGCAAATTTGATTAGAGCATCAACTGCCGGATATACGAGCTTATCTAAGACGACGTTCGGGAACAGACCGAAGAGTATACATAGTGCTGCCAAGATAAGCATTGCAACTATCATTGGTTTTGGAACCTCCTTAGCGCCCTCAAACTTCTCCAGCGGTGGGCCCAAGAACGCCGAAGCAAACACTTTTACAAATGAAGCCAGTGTTAAGACACTCGTTACCATTGCAAAGACAGCCAGCAGAGGATTCAAGCGATATGAAGTTTCATATATCAGGAATTTGCTGGCAAATCCGTTAAATGGAGGCAGACCAGATATTGCGGCAGCGCCCACTATAAAGGCTATCGTCGTGTAGGGCATCTTTCTCGCAAGACCTCCCATTTTGTTTAGATCCCTCGTCCCCGTTACATAGAACAAAGCTCCTGCGGTCATTAGGAGAAGGCTCTTGTAGATGATATGGTTTATTATGTGGAACACTCCTCCAGCCATTGCATCCCTTCCATAGGAAGCGAGCGCCTGAGGATCGTGGAGCACCGTCAAGCCAACACCCACACCTAAGAGCATGTAGCCCGTCTGTGAGATAGCGTGATAACTCATGAGCCTCTTAACATCGTGCTGTACAAGCGCCATTGTAACTCCTATGAACATCGTTAGAACTCCAATTATGCTCATTGCCCAACCTACTCTCGCCATATTCCATGTTATTGTAGCAAACAGGCTAAAGCTCACCCTGAACAGTGCGTAGAGGCTTGCATACGTGGCAACCAGCAGGGGTGGATTTATACCCGCCGGAACTTCTGTATACGCATCGGGCACCCAGTAGTGCATCGGAACCGCACCGCACTTCATTGCAAATGATGTGAAGAGCAGACCGAGGGCAATCATGTCAACCGTGTTGAAGCCTATCTGCCTGCTCAGATAGGCCATGTTGAGGTTTCCATACTGTCCATAAAGGAGCCCAATTGAGAAGAGCACCATCAAAGATGCAACTGAACTGACTATTAGGTACTTAATTCCCGCTTCGCTTGCTTCTCCGCGGTAGTTCCTAAAGCCAACTAAAGCTGAACCTGCTATCCCCGCTATTTCAAGGAACACGAAGAGATTGAACAGATCTCCTGTAAGCACCATGCCGAGTATTCCGACCTCAAGCAGCTGAAGGAGGGCATAGTACTTTTCCAAGCCTGTTTCCATTTTAACATGGCTGTACGAGTAGAGAGCTCCAATGAAGGACATTAAAGTTGCGGAGATTGCCATGAATACTCCCATTGCGTCAATTTCAAACATTATCCTTATGGGGACCTTATAGCCCGATGGAAGCACTAGGTTAGCGTTATCGGCTCCAAAGACATACATCACTATTCCCTTATCCATAACCTCCTGAGCTAGGAGAAGGGATAGAATGACGCTTACACCCGTGATGATTATCGCCCAGAGGGAGGCTAGCTGATAGCGCTTCTTTAGCAGAGGTGTTGTAAATGCTCCAAATAGGGGAACGGCTATCATTAAAGCCGGTAAGTTGCTCATCCTCTCAACCTCCTCATTCTTGTAACGTCAAGGGTTCCATAGTGCTTGTAGAGGTTAACGGCAAAGGCAAGCATCAGAGCGGAGACGGCAACACCTATAACGATGCTCGTTAGTGTTAGTGCCTGAGGTGTCGGAAGCACCATATTGTTCAAGGATTCCTTTGGAGCGAGGGTGTAGATTGGAGCATATCCGCCTTTTGAATATCCTAAAGCCACTAGGAACATGTTCACTGCCCCTTCGAGGATCTCAACACCTATGACAACTTTTATCAGATTCCTCTTGAAGCCGATGGTGTAAAATCCCAGTGCCAAGAGCAGGGCAACCACGATAAACGGAAAGTTGATAGCCACTATGTCACCATTCATCTTCCTTCACCCCTAAAAGCAGAAAGAACACCAAAATTATGCTCGTAAGACCTGCTAAGACTTTCATACCTACAAATATGTTCATGTAGGAAAGTGTTCCTCCTGTGTTCAGATATCCCGGATTTATCCCTATGGGTGTTTTGCCTCCAAATAGGAAGCCGCTGTTCGCTATTACATTCTTGAAGAATGTGTATCCCATCAATCCAAGGGCAGCCATCCCGAGGAAACCAAGGGCGCCTATGCTTTCAAGGGCACTGAGGGGAACCTTCTCAAACCTCTTTTTAACAACCTCGTTCTCACAAGCCACTATCAAAAGTGCCAGACCGCTTGCAAAGACCGCACCTCCCTGGAAGCCACCACCCGGAGTGAGGTGTCCATGGAGTATGATGTAAGCACCAAAGACTAGTATCAAGGGGACTAAAATCCTCGTCGTAGTTTTGATAATTGTGGTTGTCATGAATTCACCCCCTTATAATGCCTCAGTGCCATTAAAACGCCAGCAACTGCCGTGAATAGAACCGTCGCTTCACCTAATGTATCGAAACCTCTGTAATCAAACACGACGCTCGTAACCACGTTGTTTGCAGAAGCTTCTTCTTGGGCATGGAATATGAAGTAGTCGTCCATCTCTCTATGAACGGGCTCCCCGAAGGGTCTTATGCTCATCGCCGCCGCTAATATGAAAAGTGTGAAGCTTATGAATGCAAAAAGTCCCAGTGCCTTTCTCATTCTATCACCTCCTCATCGGCGGTGTTCTTTATAGCCAGAAGATACATTGCCGTGGTCAAACAAGCCCCAACTCCGGCCTCTGCTATTGCCACGTCAGGTGCCTGCAGCACATAGAACTCCAGTGAGAGTATTAAACTAAAGACAGCCATTGATATTACGGCAGCGATTAAATTCTTGAACCGTATAGCGGCTCCTGCACTAATCAAAAGCCCAATGCCTATTAGAACTTGAAGCACCCAAAACAGATCGCCAAAGTTCATAATCTCCCCTCCAGCTCGTCTATAACTGCACCATATGGTCTTATACCCGATTTTCTGGCAGCTCTACCAATTGCGTGCGCTCCCACTGGATTTGTTAGGACGAGAAATATAACCACAAGCGCAGAGTGAATCGCAATTGTTATCCAAGCAGGGTCATGCTCCAGTTTCCAGGAGTAGATGGCGTAGGATATTGTTGCCAGCACTATGAATATTGTTCCGAACGTTGTGCATTTAGTTGAAGCATGTATCCTTGTGTAAACATCTGGAAATCTCAAAATCCCTACGCTGGCCAAAAAATTGAAGATAACTCCAATTGCCAGGAAAATTCCCACGATCCACTCTATCATACCGCCTCACCCTCGCATTCGCATGCCATTCCCACCCTCTTTCTTACCAGGTACCTTGCAATGTAGAGCGTGGCTATGTAGCTCAGTACTGCGTAAACCAAAGCAACATCTATGAAGACTGCCTGTTTGGTGATAACGCCATAAATGACCATTGCTCCTGCCGTTGTTGTCGTCATTGCATCCAAAGCAACGACCCTATCAGGTATCGTGGGCCCCACGAGGAGCCGGATTAACGTAAGCATGGCTGAAAACAGCAATATTATCAGAGCCCACATAAAACTCCCCATTGCGGTCATTCTCCAATCCTCCTTGCCCATTTTGGAAGATATCCACAGAGTTCTTCAGGTGAGGGCTTCTCTTTTCCTTTAGGAACATTAATCCAGTGAACATAGAAATTGCCCTCATCATCGATTTCAAGGGTAAATGTTCCTGGAGTAAGCGTGATGGAGTTCGCTAGCAGGACCTTGCTCTCATCTCTGGTTAAATTTGGTGAAATCTTCACTATTCCAGGTCTTATCTTGCCCGTTATGACCCTGTACGCAACATCGAAGTTTGCTTTTGCCATTGCAAAGAAAAATGGACCCAGTGCATAAACTATAAACAATATCCATCTCTTCGGATTGAAGAAGTAGCCGAGTTTTTCGCCCATGAGATTCCTTGTGGCGTATCCTATGACCGCTGCGATAATGACTCCCGCTATGAGTTCTGCTGGGCTCCATGCCAAGATGTCTCCCGAGCCTGCTGTAAGCACGAGGTAAACGATCAACGACCAAAGGAAGGATGCGGCAAATCCCATTTTCCCACCTCAACTTTAAGTTTTAAACCTATAGGAGACGTATTTTTCCCAAAGCTCAATTACTGGTTGAGGAAAACCTTATAAATAGGTTTCTAAAACAAAAGGTTAAAAACTATAAATTTGACAAAGATAAAGAGAATTTATCTTTACATAGAGCCAATGAAGAGGTCTACAATGAACATGAACAAATTTGGGGGCACAGAATAGTTCATTGGTGATTTGGAGAGAGCAGAAAGATGTTCGGAATTGCTCCCGTTTTCATGCAATGTTATTCGGGCAATGCCATCGCAAAAATGTAGAAAATTCGGAACAACGGAACAATTATGTTTTTTCATTCAGAGATATAGAAAAGACGAAGAAAATAAGGTGCAAAGTGCACAAAAAAGAAATTATTTAGCCTTCTCCTCTACTTTCTGCTTTTTCACTTCCTCCTTCCTGCGCTGCTCCTTTATGAGGTCCTCCACTTCATTCTCTTTAAGCCACCTGAGATTGTCATCATATTTATCATGGGTTGCCAGGAGGAAGTTGTCACTCATTTCAATGGCGTTTACTGGACATACATCCACACACTGCTGGCAGAACACACATCTCCCGAGCCAGAAGGTTACCTTCTTCACTTCCGGAACGTACTCTATAACACCAGCGGGACACACTGTAACGCAGAGTCTGCAACCAACGCATTTATCCACATAATAGACTAGCTTTCCTCTAAATCCTTCAGGAGTTGGAATAGGCTCCTTCTTTGGGAATGGATTTGTGGCGGGCTTTTTGAAGAGGTTACCGAGAACCGTGGATAGAGTTGGTGGAACTTTCATGCTATCACCTCCAAGATGTCAATGGCAAGTAGCAGAGCTCCCAAAATTGCTGCAGGAAGCGTTCTAAGCCAGAATGCTTGAGCCGCCTGTGTAATCCTAAGCCTTCCAGTTATTGCTCTAAAAACGCTCATACTAATGAAGAGGACTGCAAAGACTTTGAGAGTATGAAAGATCACATCCACAATAAGTGCTGCAACTCCCGTTAGCCCAAGTACCGATCCTATACCCCATGGGAAGAATATCGCCACCACAAGGCTGGCACTTATGAATTCCTTGAGGGAATTGCTGAGCTTGAATAGCGCCAGATGCCTTCCGCTGTATTCTGCCATTGGACCTTCAGCTATCTCCTCCTCTGCTTCTGGAATGTTAAAGTATCCCACCTCTATCTCACTCGCAAGCCATGCCAGAAAGACAAGAAGGAGTATTGTGGTCCCTATGAACGAAAGGGGTGTTCCTATTTCCCATATGTTGTGCTCGTAGAAGGTCGCCATGCTGAAGGGCTTGCTAACCCCAAGCTTGCTCAAACGCCACAGTATGGCAAACAATCCAAGCATCATTGGAACTTCCCTTGAGACCAGGATTACCATCTCCCTCTGGGCACCAATTTGGGCATAAGGCGAGCCTGAGTTTATTGCACCCAAAACCCTGATGAACCCAATGAGGGTCAGCAGGTATATGAAAACTATCACATCCCCTTTTGTGCTGAAGAGAGGTGTAAAGCCAAAGGGTGTGTATGCCAGCAGGGCTATTGAAACCGCTAGCACAAAAACGGGAGCAAGTTCAAAGAGCTTTCCGGCATTCCTTGGAATTATTGACTCCTTGCTTGCAAGCTTCAAAAAGTCATAGAATGGCTGAAGTAGCGGTGGACCAACACGGCGCTGCATCCTTGCCACCAATTTTCTATCGATTCCTTCCCAGAGTAAGGAGGCAATTGAAACGTAAAAATATGCTAGGATTAAGCTGAGGGTTGCATAAAGAAGGTTCATAGAACACCACCTCTCATGCAGCCAACTCCAATTCTTTCAGGTTTTATTTTTAGTTTTGGATTGATCTCCTTTGTTTTCTTATATGACTCCCTCAGGAGGTCTTCCTCGGTTAAAATCTTCTTCTTTCCTGTCTCAGCGTCCACAATGGCAACCCTATCCGTACAGCTCAAACACGGGTCTATTGATGCTATTGCAACGGGAATATCCGCGACCTGCTCTCCCACAAGGGCCCTTGCAACGGCAAAGAGGTTTGGAAATGTTGGTTCCCTTGCCTTCCACTTGGCGGGACCATCTCTACCCTTCTCCGCCCTTACATAGTGCAATAGTTCGCCTCTTGGAGCCTCATACCTCCCGATTCCCTCTCCCTCAGCTTTCTTGAGTTTGAAGATCACCATGTTGTCCTTTGCAAAAGCTTTAATCTTCCCTTCCGGCATCTGATCAAGGGCATGCTCTATTATATCCAAGCTCTGCCAGAGTTCTCCCACTCTAACCACCATTCTATCAAAAACGTCTCCCTTGATAACCCCCGTAAATTCTTTGGGCGTTATTGGCTTAACACCCAGGTCAGGGTAGACACCAAGCTTTTCATTGTATCTAACATCCTTTTTCACACCGCTTCCTCTTGCTGTCGGCCCCTGGGCGCTGTATTCAATTGCTATTCTCTTTGGAATTACTCCCGCATCCCTCAAACGTGCCTCGATTGTTGGGTCATAGAGAAAGATTTCCTCTATCTTGGGCATAACCTCTTCCCTGTAATACTTCACCATATCGAGCAACATGCGCCTGTGCTTCTCCTCAAGGTCTCTCCTGACACCTCCAATCATGTTGATGGCATAGTTAACCCTGTTACCCCCCATCGCTTCCAGGATGTCCATTACCCTCTCCCTTGCGAGCCATGTGAGGTGAAGAACGGTATCATAGCCTATTGCATGTCCTGCAACCCCGAGATTCAGGAGGTGGGAGTGAACCCTCTCAAGCTCTCCAAATATAGCCCTTATGTATTCAGCCCTCTCAGGCACCTCAATACCGGCCATTTCCTCAACGGCTCTTGAATAGGTGTGGTTGTGCGAGAAAGAGCATATTCCACATATCCTCTCTACCAGATAGAGAACCTGAATCCAGTTCCTCCTCATCGCAATCCATTCAATTCCCCTCAAGTTGTAGCCGAGCTTAACGTCAACGTTTATAATGCGCTCCCCATCAAGGGTTATTATGAACTTTTCGGGTTCTTCAAGAGCGGGATGAATTGGACCTACGGGAATTTTCACCCAGTATTCAAGCCTTTCGTTCATTGCGCTCCCCCCTTCTTGAGATTATAGGGATGACCGGCATTTTTGATCATCTCGGGCTTTATTCCCTTCTCATCAAGCCTCAATGGATAAATTCCATCCGGAAAGTCGTCGGGCAGGAAGAGCCTCCTCGGATCCGGTATTCCCTCAAAGAATATTCCCAGGAATTCCTGAATCTCCCTCTCATAGGGAAGGGAGCTCGGGAAAATGTCCGTAATTGTTGGCAATGTGGGATCCTCCTTTGAACATGATGTGCTCACGATAATGGATAGGCTCGGCTCCTGTTCGTAGAAGAGCTCCAGATGATATTCGGCGCTCAGGTAGTCCCCTCTATCCTCGCCTATTATTATTGAGAACTGTGCTCTTTGATCAATCTCCTTTATAAGCCTCATAAGCTCCTTAAACTCGTCCTTTCCAACGGTAATCCACACCCTTCTTCTTGGGTGCGGCATTTTGTTCTCGGATATATGAGCCTCAACATCAAATTTTTCCTTTATCCTCTCCAAAAACTCCTCGGGAGTCATTTGCCACCCTCCTCAATTCTCTTGATCAATCTCTCCAAGCCCAAAACAACACCGTACAATATAGCTTCAGGTCTTGGCGGGCATCCCGGAACGAACACATCAACGGGTATGTGCTTATCCAGAGGTGCATTTGTAAATGGACTCTCAAAGAAGACACTGCCGCCTGTGGGGCATGCTCCAACGGCAACAACCACCTTTGGATCAGGTGTCTGCTCGTAAACGAGTTTAACCCTCTCAAGGCTTTGATCAGTTATGGGCCCCGTAACCACTAAAATATCGGCATGTCTCGGTGTTCCCACCAGTTTAACTCCAAATCTCTCGGCATCATACCTTGGTGTAAGCGCCGCTATCACCTCGATGTCGCACCCATTGCATGAGCCGCTGTTAACGTGAAAAACCCATGGCGACCTCCCAAGGTATCTGCAAAGCTTTGCAATCCTTCTTTCCAGCTCTCTCCTTTCTTCCATCCTCTCACCCCCATATGATTAGAACACCCAAAATTATAGCCACGGTTATGAAGAGATATGCAACGTAATCGGAGAGAAGTCCCGTGTGTTCTCTCCTGAATGCAATGAACATCCTGTTTATCCCTCTAATCAAACCCCACATTGTGTGTCTTCCCGTGAAATAGCCCTTCAAGTGTTCAAATTGAGGAACAACATTATCCTCATCCTCACCGCTAAGGAATATTTTGGTGCCATTTCCCGTTCTTCTGGTACCCATGCTTGACCTTTCTGCCCATTTAAAGACAAGGTAAGAGATTATTAAACCGATTAAAAGAACGTAGATGAAATAGAGCGCATCCCAGTATCCAAACATTTCAAGCACCCCCCACAACGGCTATCACATAGTGGAGCTGGTCTTTGAGCATATCGACCGTAGGCAGCATTATTCTATCGTTTATCTGCCATGGCAGAAGCCCCATTATGATTATGGCGGTTATAAGTACCAGCATTGGAACGATCATCGCTTTTCCTGGTTCCTTTGCGTTCTCCACAGCTTCACTGGGTGCTCCAAAGAAGGTGAATATGACCCTAATGTATGCGGCGGTACAGAATGCGGTTCCTGCAACTGCAATCGCTGCGAGGAATGGATTGTAAAGTGCCGAGCTTTCATAGATTAACCACTTGCTCGCAAATCCGTTCAGAGGTGGAAGACCGACTATTGCAGCTGCACCCACGAGGAATGCAAAGCTTGTAAAGGGCATCTTCTTCGCAATACCGCTCAGCTCATTGAGGTTCTTTGTCCCGGCTTCATGCAAAACCGCACCGGCCGTTAGGAAGAGGAGTGCTTTCATCAAAGCATGGTTTACAGTGTGGTATATCGCACCCGCAAGGGCTATGTCGCCTATTTTTGTGCCGTATGCGGCTAGTCCAATTCCAATACCAAGGAGAATGTATCCTATCTGTCCAACGCTCGAAAAAGCGAAGAGCCTCTTCATATCCGTCTGCACGACTGCCATAGCATTTCCAACGATTAATGTGAGACATCCAAAAAATATCACCAGCCACCCCACTGTTTTTATGTTTATGCTCGTGGCGTATATGCTGAAGGCTATCCTCGTTAGGGCATAAATTCCACCGGCTTTTATCACCAGCCCTGAGAGCATGGCGCTTATTGAGCTCGGTGCCGCTGGATGAGCATCGGAAAGCCACATATGGACAGGAACGGCACCGCTCTTGAATAGAAGACCTCCCATCAGGAGCCCAAGAGCCACCCTACCCACAAGTGTGGGGTTTTGAGCTATCTTTACAGCGAGATAGCTCATGGTTAGGGTTCCATACTGTCCATAGAGTAGGGCTATACCGAGGAGTATGAAGGAGCTTGCTAGGGAACCAACGAACATATACTTAATACCCGCTTCAATGCCCTCCCACGTGTCGTTCCTGAAGGCAACGAGGGCGTAGCTGGCTATGCTCATTATCTCAAGAAACACGTAGAAGTTGAAGAGGTCACCTGTTATGACTATGCCGAGCATTCCGAGTTCAAGGGTCAGGATAAGAGTATAGTATTTATCAAGCCCCGTGTCGTGCTTCATGTATTCGATGGAGTACAGCACAGCAAGGAAGCCCACAAATGCTATTGTAAGTGCTATCAATGCTCCAAAGAGGTCGACCTCCCAGAGGATCCTTATAGGGAAGTTCACACCTTTCCCCAGAGGGGTATTAGCACCGAGGGTGTAGACTACCAGTTGCCTGGTGCTCCACACGTCGTAGAACACCTTGGAAGCAACACCCAAAGTTAATGCGCTCACCAGTATAGCCCATGCATTTCTCGCTTTCTCTCCCAGTAAGCTCATGATGGGCATTGAAAATGCTCCAAGGAGCGGGATTATGATTAGGAAAGGAAGCATCATCCTCTCAACCTCCTTAATTTATTGATATCCAAGCTTCCGTAGTGCCTGTAAGCGTTAATTGTAAGGGCGGTTGCAAGGGCGAGCACACAAACCCCGATGACAATTGATGTGAGCACCAGCGCTTGGGGAATCGGGCCCACCATGGGTGTTCCTTTTAGCGTCTCATATCCCGTGTAGATAGGTGCCGTTGGGAGAGTTCCATCTTCAAGCCGGTATCCAAAGCTTATCAAGAGAAGGTGAATTCCTGAGTCTATTACGTCGAGTGCCAATATAAGTTTGAGCAGGTTCCTCTTGTAAAGGAAGGCATAGAACCCCATGAAGAGCATGAGGAATGCCGTGATGAACTGAAGGGGTATCATTCCTTCCACCTCCTGTAGAGGGATATCGCCATCATTGCACTGACAAGTCCTGTGAAGACTTTCAAACCAACTGCAAGATTCATTATTGGGAGATAACCCGCTGAAAGCAGCGTTCCAGGTTCTCCAGCGAACACGCCCCCTTTATGCCAGAGAACATTGTAAAAGAATGCCACGCTTAAACCGAGCATGGACGCACCCAAAAATGTCAGTCCTCCAAGACCTTCAAGGACTGAGTAGAGCTTATGGTTATAGTGCTCTTCAGCCTCTCTCAATCCAAAGGCAATTAAAAAGAGCACTCCGGCCCCGGCTATCGTTGCTCCTCCCTGAAAGCCTCCTCCCGGTGTTATGTGTCCATGGGCAATTACATAGGCACCAAATATTCCAATTAGGGGGATAGTTGCTCTCGCCATTGTTTTAACTATCAATCCCATATCCTCACTCATAATCCTCCCTCCATCTTCTAAGGAGTGCAACTGCTCCTGCTATCGCCGTAAACAGAACCGTTGCCTCTCCAATTGTATCATAACCCCTGTAATCAAAAACTATGTCCGTAACTATGTTCGTTCCTCCAACCTCTTCAATTCCATGCTCTATATAGTACTGGTCGGTGTAGCGGTATCCCTGCCACTCTTTACCGCCCAGGCCAAATTTTAAACCATAATTTGGATGAGCAACTATGAGAAGGACGCCCAGTATGAAGAGCAACGCCAGAGCTCCAAAGGTTCTCTTCATGGTGCCTCACGCTCCCATCTCTCCGTTTTAGCAATACCATAAACAACTATAGCCGTGACAACCCCTGCACCGACTGCCGCTTCGGCTATGGCAACATCAGGGGCATGGAGTAAATAGAACTCAAGGCTCAAAAGAAGGCTCATCGAAGCTGAAGCTAAAGCGGCACTGAGCAGATCCCTGAATGAAATCGTTAAGTAAGCCGAAATTAATATGCCAATTAAAAGTCCAAATTGAAGGATCACATCAACACTCAGGACGTTCATTGAGCTCCCTCCTCAAGTTTTCTCTCATAAGCATCTATGACAGCCTTCACCGGCTTTACACCACTCAGATGAGCCGCTTTTGCTATGGCGTGGGCTCCCGTTGGATTCGTAAGAAGGAGTGCAATTAGTGCCACCACGCTGTGAAGTGCCATCTGGAG
>Ga0164310_10000409_pt1 | contig 22631 bp, 19 predicted proteins | sample GuaBasSedimGuay1_FD_121795 | JGI IMG/M metagenome (GOLD analysis project Ga0164310, IMG submission 121795) | Subseafloor sediment microbial communities from Guaymas Basin, Gulf of California, Mexico - Guay1, Core 4569-9, 0-3 cm | ecosystem: Environmental > Aquatic > Marine > Hydrothermal vents... | reverse complement strand
CCTCAATAATTACTCTGAATTTTTCTAATAAATTTCTCCTTGAAAGATTTTTTGTTAGTATGTCCTCTACTTGATAAACTATATCACCTTTACCATAAAACAAATATTTTAATTCGGTATAATATAAAATTATAAATAATAAAAAATAATTCAAGAAAAATTAATATTTAATATTAAAGTTTTAACTTTTTTACCTACCACATCTCCCCCCTCAGTTCCTCCAATGCTCGCTTGACCCAGTCGTCTCTCTCTATCATAAATTTGAACGCGGACTCCTCACCCTCCACCAGACGCAGGAGTTCGCGCTTCAATAGCTTATATATATCATCTGCATTCTTCTCCATCTCCGCCCTCACAAAACCCCAGCCATTCTCAGGCAGTGTCTCCTCCTCCGCCTCTGAATAGAAATGAAAATCGCTCTCTCTCATCAAATCCATCATCTCACTAATAAAGTGGTGATTATTCTCAAAGACATTTAGAGCATTCTCCCTCTCCTCTGCATACAACCTCTCAGCATATATTCTGAACAGACCCTTATATGACATCTTGCTCACCAGAGGCGAATACTTGGAGTATTCAAGTTCAACATCTGGGGTGATACCCTTCTCGTTGATTAAAGTCCCCTTCGGAGTGTAATAGTATGCCACAGTCATCTTAAGTGCAGCAGGTTTATCAGAGCCCTCAACATCCAGCGGTATGATTGTCTGGACACTCGCCTTACCAAATGTCTTCCCACCTATCACCAGCCCCCTGCCCAGGTCCTGTATGGCACCTGCTACAATCTCCGAGCCGCTGGCACTCGCCTCATCCACCAGAACTACCAATGGTAGTTTGGTAAACTCGCTCTCTTCTATATCACCATCCGGGCGATGAATCCCACCTGCTGATTTGAACTCCTTCTCCCTTCCGCTCTTCCTCTCGCTCTGGGTATAGACCACCAGTTTACCCTCCGGAACGAATATGCCAGTGACATCTACTGCCAGGTCTAATAGACCGCCAGGATTGCCCCTCAGGTCAAGAATGCATCCCTTCATACCCTGCGCCTTTAATTTCCTGAGGGCAGATAGAAGTTCTATTGCGGTATCCTCCGAGAAGCGGGCAAGACGCACATAGGCGATACCCGGTTCAATTATGTATGCATAGCGGACGCTCTTCACATCTATTATCGCCCTTGTAATTTTTACATCTACCTCCTCATCTTCCCCCAGTCGTCTTATAGTTAGAGTGCAATCGGTTCCTGGCTCCCCACGCATCTTATTGACCGCCTGCATTAGGGTTATACCCTCGGTTGACTCACCGTCTATCTTGATTATCTTATCCCTCGGCTCTATCCCCGCATAGTAGGCAGGAGTGCCCTCAATGGGAGCAATCACGGTCAATGTCTCATCCTCAGGAGTTATGGTAATCTCTATCCCCAGACCACCGAACTTACCCACAGTATCTACTCTCAACTCACCATACTCATCGGGACTCATATAAATAGTATGCGGGTCGAGCTCAGAAAGCATTCCCCTTATCGCCCCCTCAATTAATAATCTGGTATCTACTTCCTCTACATATCCAGCCCTAATATAACTTAAAATTGTATTGAACAAATATAACTGAGATATGGTGGACGAACTGCTCTCCAAGGATGCGGGCTCACCATACATTCTTGTGGATATTAAAAACCCGCATATTATTATTACTACCAGTATTGTTATCTTGAAACCTCTACCGAACAACCTCATTGTTAAAACCTCCATTCTATCCTTTCAGCCAGGTTATGGGGTCTATCGGGTTACCGTCTTTCCTTATCTCAAAATGAAGCAAGACCTCACCCAGTGTCCCCGTTGAGCCGACAGTTCCTATTACATCACCCTCATACACCTCATCACCAACACTAACGAATACATCGTTACAGTGTGCATATAGAGTTGCATAGCCAGACCCGTTATCTATTATAATAAGTTTACCATAACCCCTAAACCAATCGGAGAATATAACTCTTCCCCCCATCAATGCCTTTATCTCCGACCCCCTATCGGCAGCGATGTCTATACCATCGTTTCTGGTCACAGTCCCATACACGGGATGCTTTATCTTGCCAAATGGCTTCACTATAGTGCCCACTGTGGGCATAGTCACCCTGCCATGACTATAATACTTCCCAGTGGGCTTTCTGAACTCAATCGGTTCAAGTGTTTCACCCTGCATCTTCCTTATCATCGCCTCAATCTCTCTTGATGCGCTTTCTAATTCCGCTATCATCTGCTCATATACCTTTCTCTCACCCCTGACCTTCTTGAGCACCGCCTCCTTTGAGTTTATTTCGTCTCTGAGACGTAAACGCTCATCCGCATTGATATTCAAAAGCTCAACCACCTCCTTCTCCTTTGACCTCAGTTGATTGCGCTTCGCTTCAAGAACCTGCCTCTCTTCCTCTATCTTCTTCGCCAGTTTCTTATCCTCATTCGCCACTATGAGCAGAAACTTTATGCGCCTGAGAAGGTCTTCATAGTCACTTGCCGATAATAAAACTCTCGCCTCCCTCTGACGACCCAACTTATATACCGCACGAAGACGATGCCCCAGAAGGTCCTTTCGCTTTTCAAGCGTCCTCTTCAAATCTGCTATATCGGTCTCAAGTTCGGTTATCTCTCCCCTCAAATCAATAAGTGCTCTCTCTATCTCCTTAATATTATTCTCAATCTTCTCTGCCTCCATCTCCATCCCGTTTATCTGCTCCAGTATTGACATCTCCTTCTTTCTTATCTCATCCCTTGCCTTCCTTTGAACCTCAATCCTACTTTTAATCTCATCTAATCTGCTCCTGTACTCCTCAACCCCCCACTCACCCCTTACAGAAAAGATCAACAAAAGCAGTAATGCCACCACTCCATATCTACTTAAAACATTCATTTTATCCATCTTCTCTCAAAAAAGAACTGACCGATATCTGGGCTGAGATTACTCCAATAAGAAACGAGAACCCTATCAGTGCCAGCATATATTCAAGAGGAGGGCTTGTTGGATGAATTATCGTGTATTTATTAACAAGAAATATAATTGCATATATAGCCCCACAGGCGAATAGACCACCAACAATACCTATCAATGCACCCTCAATCAGAAATGGCGACCTGATAAAGCTGTTAGATGCTCCTACCAGCATCATAATTGCTATCTTCTTCTTTCTTGCATATATGGATAGCTTTATTGCCCCTGCAATTATGACCATTGCAACAATTGAAAAAACCACTCCTGTTATAATACCTGTAGTCCTAAGTATCTTAGCTACCCTTTCAAGCCGTTCTAACCATACCTTTGCATATTCCACATCCTCCACACCATCTATCTCACTTATACTTTCAGCAATTTCTGCCATCCCCTTGGAACTTCTGTATCCATAATCAATCTTCAATCTAAATGAGGCGGGAAAATAGTTCTTGTCAAGAACATCTAAAAGACCCCTGTCTTCCTTGAATGCCCTTCTGAACTCCTCCTCTGCCTGCTCCTTAGATACATAAAACATATCCATCACGCCATTCACTCTTGCAATAGATACCTCCACCTTATTGTAATCAGCATCATCTTCCAAGAATACTTCCATCTGGACCTCTGATTGTGCCTCCTCCACAATCTTAAAAATATTAAATGAGATAGTTAGAAAGATGCCCATCAACAGAATGGCGAGGGCTGATATCAGAACTGCTGATATTGAACCACCCCTTGAAGCCCCAAAGCCCATTAGACCCTCTTTCAGATGGTATCCAATCCCTGCCACTATCTCTTCTCAAACAGAGCAGATTTTAAGCTCTCACTGAACTCTTTTTCTCCCACAAGAACACCATCAACTATGTGCATAACCCTCGCCTCAATCTTCCTGACTATCTCATAGTTGTGGGTTGCTATTATCATTGTAGTTCCCCGAGCATTTATCTGTCTTAAATTCTGCATTATGTCCCATGAGGTATCAGGGTCAAGATTTCCTGTTGGCTCATCAGCCAGTAGAATCATTGGGTCTGTAGCCAGCGCCCTGGCAATAGCCACCCTCTGCTGTTCACCACCTGATAACTGCCGGGGGTAGGAGTTCGTCCGATGTGCCAATCCCACCCGCGATAGTATATCAAGGAGCCGCTTCTTTCTCTCACGGGCATTAAAGCCCAGAATTATCAATACAATATCTAAATTCTCTGCCACCGTTCTATCATTTAGAAGGCGGAAGTCCTGAAAAACAACACCTATATGCCTTCTCAAATAAGGAATCTGATGTCTTTTTATATTGGTAATATCTTCTCCTGCAACAAAAATCCTTCCATAGTCCGGTTTTATCTCGGCAAAGATGAGACGCATTATGGTTGTCTTTCCAGCCCCCGATGGACCTGTGAGAAAGACCATCTCGCCCTTACTGACAGTAAATGAAGCATCTCTCAAAGCCACTATTCCTCGCTCGTATATCTTGGTCACATTCTCAAACCTGACAATGTCCGACATTACAATCCTCTCACTGTCATCAATCTCTCTATTTCACGAAATCCTTACCTCTCTCTGTCTCCCTCTTTCTTAAAAATGTAGGAACCTGGATTAACTCGCTCTCATCAATGGTTTTACTACCTCTCCTCTTCTGCCCACGATGCTCCTCTTCAATCTCTATCTCACTCACTTTCTCCTCAAAAATCTCCCTCTCGTCAGGAAAACCTGTTGCAATCACAGTGACTGATATCTCATCACAGTTCTCTTTTATCACCGCACCGAATATCAGGTTCGCCTCCTCATCAGCGATGTTCTCTATCTCTTTCGTTATCTCACCAACTTCACCAGCGGTCATATCACTTCCACCAGTTATATTCAACAGGATTCCCCTTGCACCTTTGAGAGTAACTCCCTCCAGAAGGGGACTTCTCACTGCCTGCTGAACCGCCCTGCTCGCCCTGCCATCACCTGAAGCACTGCCCAGACCCATAATTGCACCTCCACCTCTCTCACACATCACCGTTTTTATGTCAGCGAAGTCAACATTTATGAGACCTGGCACAGTGACTATCTCCGAGATGCCCTTAACCGCCTGCTTTAATACATCATCCGCAAGGCGAAAAGCATCAACAAAATTTGTCTCTTCATCAACTATAGCGAATAACCTCTCATTGGGAATAACTATTATGGTATCAACCATTGCGCTCAAATCCTGTATTCCCTGTTCTGCCTGTATATGCCTTCTCTTTCCCTCAAAACTGAATGGTCTGGTAACAACAGCAACACACAGAGCACCTATCTCCTGAACTATCTCAGCAATAACAGGACAGGCACCTGTCCCAGTTCCACCTCCCATACCTGCAGTTATGAACACCATATCTGCTCCATCCAGCGCCTTCTTCAATGCCTGTCTATCTTCCTCTGCCGCTAATCTCCCTATCTCTGGATTGGCACCGGAGCCAAGACCCCTGGTGATGTTTGAGCCAATCTGCATCTTCTGAAGCGCCCTTGACATCCTAAGCGCCTGTGCATCCGTGTTTACCGCAATGAACTCAACCCCTTTAATCTTGGACTCAATCATATGATTAACAGCGTTACAACCTCCGCCACCAACACCTATCACCTTTATCACCGCCGGGGTTGTATATTCCTCTTCAAACCTCAATGGTGGTGAAACATCCATACCATCTATCATATTATAACCTCCTGCTTAAAAAGATCTTCGTCTCCATTCATTAATCTCCCAAACTAAAAAGTCCCTTAAACCATTCACCTACACCTCTAAAGAAGCCCCTGTATCTACCCATCTCCAATATTGAATCTGATTCCATCCTGTGCCTCATTACATAACTAGCAATTGCAATAGATGCATGATAAGATGGGTCATCATCAAACCCGCTTATCCACTCTATTCCCTCCAAGGTGCCTATCTTTGTATTCAAGTTGAATACATCCTCTGCCAGCTCCACCGCTCCATTGATATTAGCACCGCCACCGGTTAGAACTACACCCCCCGCGAGGTAACCACCAAAACCATTCTTGTTCATATTTACCAGAATCATCCTGTATATCTCCTCCATTCGCGCCTCAAGAATGTCAAAGACCCTTTCGGTAGATACCTTCCTTTCTGACCTTCCACCCACCCCCATTACCTCTATCTCCTTCTCCTCCAGAACCGATTTATGAACACATCCATTAGATAGTTTCAACTCCTCTGCCTCTTCCGGTGCAATCCTCAAACCTATAGAAAGGTCTCTGGTAAGATGCTCGGCGCCAAGAGGAACGGTGAACATATTGGCAATCTTATTATCAATGTATATTACTGCAGTGGTCTCAAAACCACCGATGTCTATTAGCACTGAGCCCATATCCTTCTCGCCTGGTTTAATCAGAAGGTCGGACAATGCCACCGGTATGGGAACCAATCTGGCATAACTATACCCTTCCTTCTCCACCGCCCTCTTTATATTGACTGCGAAACTCCTCTTACAGGTAACGATATAGATTACCACCTCAAGACGCTTTCCACCCATACCAAGCGGATTCCTGACTCCGCTCTGTCCATCAATTATGAACTCCTGTGCCAGTATGTCAACCACCACATTCTCCTCAGGAAGATTAAATGTCTTTGCTGCCTCTATCACCCTTTTGATATCACCCTGGGTTACACCCCTACTTGAGCGTGGAAGTGTAATCATTCCAAGGTTATCTACTCCATCAAGATGCGAGCCATTTACACCAATATAAACATCCTCCGCCCTTATTCCAGACATCTGCTCGGTAGAATTCACAGCCACACTAATAGAACGAGATACCTCCTCTAAACTTGATATATTGCCCTCCTTTAGACCATAGGCAGGTGACACACCCACACCTATCACTCTGAGACCACCATCACCCTGCTCACACAATATTGCGCATATCTTTGATGTTCCAATATCTAGTGCAAATATAGGTTCTCTATATCCCATAATCTACCTCTCCCCTTCCTCTCTATGAACTATTATCCTGTCCTTAAAACGAATATCAATCCTATCCACTCCCATATCAACCATCCAGGGGTATATGTATGCCAGGCGAAAAAAATCCTTTACCTCCAATTCATCACAAACCAGGATATCTACATCATCAAAGGTATGCACAATAGAAGATGTCAGGTCAACATATTCAATTCTATTTACTACTCCATATGACAACCTACTTGCTCTTCTTAAAAAATCTCCCACCACAAAATTCTTGAATCTCTTATCCTTTGAACTGAACATACTTTCATCATATTTCACAAGTGGAAGATATGACCAATCTACAATCAAATCCTCAGGCAATATCACGCCCTCGCTATCTACCTGATAAGCATGCCCATCAACTAAGACAACACCAACAGGTATTCTTGCAACAACTGTTATCTTCACCCTCCCTCTTAAGTCAGCAGATACGGTAGCAGTGCTAAAGTATCGGCTCTCAATCAGTTTATTTTCCGCCCGTTTAAGAAGACCCGAGCTTATCTCCATACCCCTCTCAAAGCCGGCTATTCTCACAACTTTATCCTCTATCCCTTTAACATTACTCTTGACTTCAATCTTCTTTATCTCTGTCACCCCCGTATATGCGATTATCTTTGCTGCAACCAGAGACATACATATCAGAACTGAGAATATTAAAACCAGAACCTTCACTCTACCACCTCTTCTCTTCACTCCCGCAGAAGAGAATGACTCCTTATCAGGTGCTTTTATCCTTCTCTCTACAGTTAGTAAAACCTTCATAATTCACCTGCTATGCATATCTCGGGTTCAAGAAAGATATCAAACTTGTGCCATACCTCGTCCTGAATCCTCCTGATTAGTTCTAAAACATCCTTAGCACTGGCTCGTCCCAGATTTACTATGAAGTTCGCATGCTTCTTGGAGACCATAGCATCCCCCACACGACTTCCCTTCAACCCCACTTCCTCAATAAGCTTCCCCGCTGGTGTCTCCTTTGACGGATTCTTGAATATGGAACCAGCGTTTGGATAATCAAGAGGATGACGCTGGCGCCTTATCTCCATATATTCATCTATCTCTCTCACTAATCTCTCAGGGTCTTCTCTCTCAAATCTAAACGATGCACCTACAACAATCCCGCACTTTGATACATCAGACCTGCGATATCCAAAGTTTATATCACACTTCTCTATTAACCTGACCTCTCCAGATGGGTCAACTACCTCAACATTTACGAGCCACTCACTGATATCAGAGCCGAATGCGCCTGCATTCATATGAACAGCACCCCCAACAGTCCCCGGAATACCATAAGCCCACTGGAGACACTTAAATCCCCTACTAGATAGCATCTTCACCTTCGCAGTCAGTAAATCACCACCACAAAGATAGCAATAATCCTCTTCAAATCTGTCTGCACACTTGAACTCATATACCTTGACTACTACATCACTAATACCTTTATCACCAACCAGGATATTTGTCCCTGCACCTATTATAAATGGCTCAATGCCACTATCATTCAATCTCCTAACCAACATCCTCAAAGAATCAACTGTGTGGGGCGTAACCAGATACTCAGCAGGTCCACCTATGTGGAATGAGGTATGGTAAGCCATCGGTTCTTTCTTGAGAATCTCAATGTCCCCAAGTCCATCAAATATCTTCTGGTCTATCACAACTCCTCCTTCAGCCATTGTAAGGTCTTCCTCGCCGTCTTCCATATATCCCCCGCACCAAGAAATACAATCATATCTCCCTTATCAACAAAGGAGGTGATGAAGGCGGGGATATCTGCCTTATTCTGTATATATTCTGCTCTTTTGTGTCCAAACTCCCTCGCCTTCATCACTATCTCCTCAGCCCTGACACCAGGTATGGGCTCCTCCCTCGCCGGGTATATATCTGTAATCACCACAAAATATGCGTTAAAAAACGATTTGGCAAATTCATCCATAAAATACCGGGTCCTTGAATACAGATGCGGTTGAAAAACCGCAAATATCCTCCTGTTATATGTCCTTGACAGCGTGTCAAGGGTTGCTTTTATCTCAGTCGGATGGTGGGCATAGTCGTGCATTACCATCACCTCACCAACCTCCCCCAGAACCTCAAATCTCATCTCCACACCCTCAAATTCCGCCAGTGCGTCGCCTATAACATCAACTGGTATCCCGAGCTCAAAGCCCATGCCTATAGCCGAGAGAGCATTCAATACCATATGCTCACCCGGCATGTTCACCTTCATTCTCCCCATATTTTCACCGCTGATATACAGGTCAAATAGAGAACTATCTTCATGCAGTTCAATGTTCCTCGCTACTAAGTCATGCTCAGACGCGAATCCATAGGTTTTGTATCTCCTTCTGATGGTCGGGAATATATCCACCAGGTTTCTGTCATCACCATAAAGAAAAGCACATCCATAGAAAGGAACCTTGTTGATGAATTGAGCAAATGTCTCCTTCAGGTCGTCAATACCAGTGTAATTATCAATGTGCTCTAAATCTATATTGGTAACCACAACATAGACCGGTGAATAGAGAAGAAATGTTCTGTCGCTCTCATCTGCCTCAACCACGAAGTAATCGCCCTTACCTAAATAAGCACCTCTGCCCAACATCTTCAATCTTCCACCTATTACCATAGTGGGGTTAAGACCACCTGCCTCTAAAACCGATGCAACCATAGATGTTGTCGTGGTCTTCCCGTGTGTCCCAGCCACTGCTATACCAACCTTCATCCTCATCAACTCAGCAAGCATCTCAGCCCGGGGGATTGTAGGGATGTTCTCGCGCTTCGCAAAAACAAGCTCGGGATTATCCTCGGCAATAGCCGTTGAGTAAACGACCACCTGTGCATCTCCTACATTATGTTCCTTATGCCCTATCTCTATTGGAATACCTAAAGACCTCAAATTTGTGATTGTTCCACTCTCTTGAATATCAGAGCCAGTAATTTCAAAGCCAAGATTCTTGAGTATCTCAGCAATACCACTCATCCCTGAACCACCTATACCTACCATATGTATTCTTCTTATTCTTCCAAACACTCTATTTCACTCCCATCTCCTCTAATATTATTCCTGCTGCCACATCAGACGCATCGTGTTTTGCCAGCCCCTTTGAGTTCTCTGCCATCTTCCTCATTCTATCCTTATCATTGGTCAGAGCATCAACTGTTCTCATAAATACCTCTGCATTCAAATCATTCTCATCAATAACAACAGCCGAACCTTTCTTCTCAAGATACTCGGCATTTGCCCTCTGATGGTCACCGGAAGCAAACGGGTAGGGTATCAATACTAAAGGCAAGTTGGCGAGCAATGCCTCAAAGATACCGCCACCCGACCTGCCAATATATAAATCACCCGCTCCATATACCGCTCCCATATCATCAAAAAAATCCCTGCATATCCCTTCAATCCCCTTCTCCCTGAAGATGCTACTTACATATTCATAATCTTTAATACCCGTCTGAATGACAAAACTATAATCCTTACCCCAGCCGGTGTTGAAGGCATCAATTAGAGTCCTGTTAATAGTCGCAGCACCCTGACTTCCACCAATAACCACCAGAACCGGTCTTCCACCTTTTAGACCAAGCTTTTTAAGCGCTTTACTCTTCGCCTTTGGTTTGACATCATCCCTAATGAGATTCCCAACCACATGAATTGAATTCGCCCTCAGTTTTGTTCCCTCAAATGTCACGAAAGTATGTAGTGATAGAGGGGCAAGCATTTTATTAGTAAGACCTGGAATAAGGTTCTGCTCAAATAACACAAAGGGGACAGATGACAGATAGCAACTTATTAAGAATGGTCCACTTGTATATGCACCCATCCCAACTGCAATATCTGGCTTTAACTTATGTATCACCGCAAGCGATTCCTTCACTGCAATGATATTCTTCACCGACGAATTCACAGTTCTGATTGAGAGATTGCGAAATAAAGGTGTAGATGATATGCGTGTGTATTCAAAACCATATTCGTCAAGCCATCTATCCTCGCCTCTTGGAGTGCCTAAAATGAAATGTGAGTCCACCCCCCGCCTCTTCAATGCCTGGGCAAGAGCAATGCCTGGAAACAGATGCCCTCCTGTCCCACCAGCCGCAATCGCTACTACCTTATTTTCTCTATGCGGACTCATAACTCCACCCCATTATAATCAAAAGCTCCAACCTCTCCTAATACATCATCTGCATATCTATCACCAATTCTTGCTATACTGGCAAGTATTCCCATCCCAGAGAGTGCAACAACCAGACCTGTCCCGCTATAACTTATAAAAGGAAGTGGTACTCCCACAACCGGCAATAGACCTGTTGCCATTCCAAGATTGACTATAGCAGGGATAGCGATAATAGAGACCATTCCGGTTCCAACAATAGCAGAAACTATTGAACCAGACCTTATCGCCGCCTTCATTCCCGCCCCAATAAGCACCACAAAGCCCAGAAGTACTATGGTGCAACCCCATAAACCTAATTCCTCAGCGATGACGGGGTAAACAAAATCAGTATGAGGCGCTGGAAGATAGAAGAATTTCTGCATTCCATGGCAGAGACCCTTACCAAAGAATCCGCCTGAACCAATGGAAATCAATGCCTGAACCGACTGATAACCAGTACCACTTCTATTTCCCCACGGGTCAACAAACGAGGTGATTCTCTCCACTCTATACCTCTCAACAAAGGTGAATATAAGACCAGTAATCCCGATAATAAACGCTATCAGTAGCAACCGCTTTATGCTGAATCCACCAACGAACATCACAACCATAGTGACCACAGCAACCACAAAAGCCATACTCAAATCCGGTTCAAATGCTATCAGTAGAAACAGCACGCTGAGAACACCAAGAGCAATCCACTCTGCCTTAGAAGCACTCTGGCTATTACTTCTACTCTTCTTTCTGATATATGATATTAACAAAGGCACGGTAACCAGAGTTATGAGAGATGGCTGGATATATAATCCATTGCCTAGGGGAAGCCAACGATTAACACCACACCTTCCAGTTCCAAATCCGAAGAGTGCAACAAGCATTACAATATTTACTCCAAAAAGCACTGGGGATAATTCAATTATCACATTATAGTTTAGCCGCCAGAGGGTAAGAAAACCTGCAATGCCAATACCCAGAGCCATTACCTGCCTTCTGAAGAAATATCCCACATCTCCATTGTGTTGCAAATAGGCAATAGGACCTGAAGCACTATATACAGCATATATCCCAATTAACAACAATAACATTGTAGAACCAACTATTAATGTCTCATACCTATTCACTTAACTACCCCCACAAGACCTATTCAATAACCTCACCGCTCTCTTAAACCTTTCACCTCTATCCTCAAAGTCAGTGAACATATCAAATGAAGCGCAACCGGGGGATAAAAGCACCACACCGCTCCCTTGTGACTCTTCAAATGCCTTCTCTACCGCCTCTTCCATACTCTCTGAAAAAACCAATTTAGTGGTGCTGTTAAATGCCTTTGCCATCTTCTCTCTCGCCTCTCCCAAAAGCACCATCACCCTCACCTTCTCTGACACCAGCCCACGAAGATGACTGAAATCAACACCTTTATCTATACCACCGGCAATGAGGACAATATCACCCTCAAACGACCTCAAAGCCATCTCCATACTCGCAGGATTTGTTGCTTTAGAATCGTTGTAGAAACTGATATTGTTTATACTACAGACATACTCCATACGGTGTGGAAGACCTCTAAATGTCTTAATACCCTCAGCAATCTTTTCAACATCAGCACCAGCTATGAAACAGGCAAGAGCCGATGCAAGACAATTCTCCAGATTATGTGGACCCTTTAGTGAAATCTCTTCTGTATCAATAATCTCAACAGGTTTTGAGTAAATGCTAACTTTAATAAACCCGTCATCTACCCATGCACCGTCGCCTTCAAGTAATCCTCTCGTAAACGGCAAGACCTGTGATTTAACCCTCCCCTTTCTGTCCCACACAATCGCATCATCCATATTCAAAATAGCATATTCATCACGCATCTGGTTATCAAATAACCTGAACTTAAGGTCTATGTAATTCTCCATTTCTTTATGTCTTATAAGATGGTCCGGTGTAATGTTTAGAAGAATGCCGATGCGGGGTTTGAAACGCTCAATTGCCTCTAATTGGAAGGTTGACACCTCAACCACTGCGAATTGAGCTTCCTCATCCGCATGTGCTGATAGGGGGTCACCAATATTGCCCGCTGTGAACGCTTTGAAGCCCGCTACATTCAGAATATGACCGATTAAGCTCACTGTGGTTGACTTACCATTGGTGCCGGTTACAGCAATCACCTCATCTGTCTTCAGGTTATTGTATGCTAGTTCAAGCTCATCTATAACCATTATTCCCCTCTTTAGCGCTTCACTCACCAGATTGTCGGTCATTTCTACCCCAGGACTCTTGACTACCATGTCCACACCATCAAGCATTTCTTCACTGTATCCACCGCCTACTACCTTAACACCTCTCTCTCTTAACCAGTCAGCACCCTCAAGCATTCCTTCCTCTTTTACATCTACACCCACAACATCAGCCCCCTCCTTCATCAATAGTTCAATTGCGGACATGCCTGCTCTTGCCATACCTATAACAATCACTCTTTTACCCTTAAAATCCATTCCTTGAAATCCTACCTTATCTTCAGGGTGCTCAAACTCAATATGGCGAATATTGCTGCCACTATCCAGAACCTCACAATCACCTTTGGTTCAGGAATGCCCTTCAGCTCAAAGTGGTGGTGAATTGGTGACATCTTGAATAGGCGCCTTCCTCCGCTCAACTTGAAATACACAACCTGAAGCATAACCGATAATGCCTCAATGACAAAAACCCCACCTACAATCACCAGCAATAGTTCCTGTTTTATCAAAACCGCAGTGGTCCCTATTGCAGTTCCAAGTGACAGTGAACCAGTATCACCCATAAATACCTCAGCAGGATATGTATTAAACCAGAGAAAACCTATTGAAGCACCGAGTATGGCGCCCATAAAAACTGTAAGTTCCCCTGTTCCCTTCACAAATAGAATCTGCAGATATGTAGCAAACTTTATGTTTCCCACCACATAAGCCATACCCCCATAGGCGATTGACGCAAACACAATTATACCGATAGCCAGACCGTCCAACCCATCTGTCAGATTCACAGCATTAGCAGAGCCGACTATTACAAGAGAAACAAAGAGTATATATAGAATACCTAAATTTATAACAATTTCCTTGAAGAATGGAACAGTTACTACGGTTGAAAAGCCATCAGAGAATGGATAGAAATAGAGTATAAAACCGACAGTAAGACCTATGAGCATCTCAATGGGAAACTTATACCGCACCCCAAGACCCGCAGGTTTCTTCACAATCAACTTGAGGTAGTCATCCACGAAACCAATAAATCCCATAACTGTAGTAGTTGCCAGAGCAAAAAGTATATACCTATTTGTTAAGTCAGCCCAGAGAAGGACACTCACCACAATAGAAAAAAGAATAAACACACCACCCATAGAAGGCGTTCCTATCTTGTTAATGTGTCTTTCAGGAACATCCTCTCTTATAGCTCCATTTCCCTGAATTCTCTTAAGAAGGCGTATAAAATAGGGACCTAAAAGGAAGCAGATAAGAAATGCAGTAATTGTTGCATAAGCAGTTCTGAATGTTATATATCTGAACAGGTTGAGAATGAACCAGTGCTCCTTCAAAGGATATAAAAAATGGTATAACATCACTACCTCTCTTCCCGATTGAAATCTGAAAGGATTTCTCTAAACACCTCGTCAAGAGCAATGACCCGAGACGCCTTGAACAATATGCTGTCTCCCTTTTTAAGCACTTTTAGTAAGTCATCTTTTAAACAACCCTTATCAACATTCACAATCCAGTCATCTTTTGATGAGACCCTACCCGCCGATTCAGATATAAACCTTCCGAGTTCACCTGTGGTGAAGAGAAGGTCAACCATGCCTGCATTATGTAATTCTGCAATGTATTCCCCCATTCTGATATGCTCCTCCTCACCAAATTCACCAAGTTCCAGCATATCACCCAGAACCAGAATATGCCTTTCATATGGTTGACGCACAAACCACGATATTGAAGAGCGCATAGATAGCGGATTGGCATTATAAGCATCATTCACCAGTATGATGCCACCTGCCTGTTCAATCTCCATCCTTGAGTCAACTGCTTTTACCGATGAAACCGCCTCTACCATATCTGAAATTTTAATATTATAGGCACACCCACAGGCAATTGCACCCAGGGCATTATAAAGGTTATGTCTTCCAGGGAGATGTAGATAGAAATCAACGCCTTCAATCCTAAATCTCATTCCCTCAACTCCCACCTCCTCCAAATCATCCGGCATAATATCCGCATCTTTATCAATTCCGTAGGTTATCTTTCTAGCGAATGTAGAAAACTGACAGGTATAGGGGTCATCGGCATTAAGTATGGCGTATCCATCCCTTGGGAGACGGAGAAACAACTGCTCTTTTTCTCTGGCTATTCTCTCCACACTGCCGAAGTAGCCGATGTGCCCTGGACCAATATTAGTGACGATGGCAGTGGTAGGCATGACAATATCGGATATAACCTTCATCTCACCCACCTGATTTATTCCCACCTCCATAACCAGCATAGTGGAGTAGGGGGGAGTTGACAGAAGTGTCAATGGAACACCATATTCATTATTTATATTCCCAACATTTTTATGAACCCTAAATTTCACTGACAACACCTCAGCTGTAATCTCCTTTGTAGTCGTCTTCCCGGCAGTTCCAGTGATAGCAACCACAGGGCAATCAATCCCCCTTCTAAAGAACCTCGCCAGTTTTTGTAGCGCCTTCAGGGTATCATCTACCAGTATCACACTCACATCATCTCTCACCGTGCCTACTGGTTTTGATATGACAACGCCCTTAGCACCCTTCTCAATCGCATTATTCACAAAATCATGACCATCAAAATTCTTACCCTCTATAGCGAAGAAGACCTCACCATGTTCAATAGTTCTGGAGTCAATGCTTACCCCTCTGAAGTATGCCCTCTCAGACCCCGATAACAAGACACCACCAATAGTATTAATAATCTCTAATGCCTCTATCTTCTCAAGCACTTTCATTTGATTCATCTAACTCCCTCTCTTTTAGCAAGGCAATATCCCCCAACCTCAAAATAATCACACCCCCCTCATCAACCTTCTGCTCAACTACAGTATCACCATCCCCCAAAATCTTATATTCATAACCCTCCCTCACAAGATAAGAGAGCGCATAACCAGAAGGTAATCCCACCATATATGGCATTCCATCACCCCCGAGTATCAACTCTATAATGCCCGACAGCTTGTCATCAACTCCCTGAAATTGCTTCTTTACCCTGTCTCCTCTATTGGTAAACACTGGATACAAACCGTTTTCAAGAGCTATCCTGTATGCATCAGCAAGCTTCAAGTCAACGAAATTTGGTATATCTCCCCTCTTGGAAACTAAAACCTCTGGATATGAATAGAGATACTTATACATTGGCGGAAGATTGTAGAGAAGGATTATATTGGTAATAATCTCCTTTATGGCAGGTGCAGCCACCCTGCTTCCAAAGAATGGATACTCTGGCTCATCAAAGAGGACAAATACCAGATATGCTGGGTCATCAGAGGGGAAGAATGCAACCATCTGGGAAAAATACTTCTCGCCCTCGCCGTCTCTTGACATCTTCTCTGCTGTTCCGGTCTTACCTGCAACTCTGTAGCCAGAGATAAATGCCTCTTTCGCGAATCCCTCACTTACGACCCTATCCATCGCCGCCTTTATATAATTACAGGTTGTCTCGGACAGAACTCTCCTCTCTTCAATCACTGGTTCATAAACCACCTTCTCACCATCTTTTATATATCTTATCAATCTGGGTGTCTTCCACACTCCTCCATTGGCAATACAGGCATAGGCACTAACAACCTGAATTGCAGTAACCCCAATGCCCTGCCCAAAAGATACATACATCTTTCCATATCTATTATTTATCCAATCTCTATTTAGTATTCCACTTGCCTCCCCAGGAAGACCAATACCAACTCTTCTACCGAAATTAAGATTCTCTAAATACTCATATATTCGTTCGCCATCCAAACTCGCTGATAGCTTTGAAATACCGATATTACTTGACCACACAAGAATCTCTGGAAGCGTTAGTATATCTTTATGCTCCATAAAATCGTTAATCTCACCCCAAGGGGTAATGATTGGCTTTGAACAATCAACTGCTACCATTGGGTTCACACGCATATCGTTTATGGCTAGAGCCATTATTACGGGTTTCATAACTGAGCCGGGCTCAAAAACCATTGAGACAGCCCTGTTCATCCACTCTCTTTGTGAGTATTTATTATACTCGTTCGGGTCATACATTGGATATGATACAAGCGACAGAATTTCATTCTCTTTAAGGTCAAGGACTATTGCTACTGCTCCTCTTGCCTTATTCTTCTCAGCTAAAGTTGCAATGATGTTTTCACAGACCCTCTGGAGGCGAACATCAATAGTCAAATAGAGGTCATACCCATTCTGCGGACTGACTCCTCCTGATGATAGTGCCCATAGAACCCTTCCTATCCCATCTCTATGAGACACTCTTAAACCTGGAAAACCCCTTAAATATTTACTAAAATAACTCTCTACACCGCCTGCCGACTTACCTTCCACATCTACAAAACCTAAAACATGACAGCAGGTCTCAGAATAAGGGTAGTTTCTTCCGATATCAGCATACAATCTCAACCCCTCTATCTTCTCGGCTCTTAATCGCTTCACCTCTTCAGGGGTTAGATTCCTCTTTATCCAGACAAATCTATGATAATCTGTCACTCTCTTTAAAACAGTTGAATAATCCATCATAAGAACATCAGAAACCTTTCTGGCGAATGACCGTTTATTCAATATCGTGTTAGTAAGAGCATAACAGGAGAATACCTGCCGTTCAGTGGCTAGAATACGGTTCTCTCTATCATAGATAGTTCCTCTCTTGGCGGGCAAACTCTCATTCACAGAATGGAGGTCATCTGCCATCTTTTTATAGATATCTGACTCTATAACCTGAAGTTGAAAGGTTCTGAACCAGATGACGCCGAACATAGTGACCAATACCAACCAAATAATATTAACCCGCCTTATCACTTCACATACCTCATCCATCTCGGCTCTTTAATCCACACCATATCATCCATATCAGGGATTCTATAACCTGACATCTCATCATGAATGACCCTATAAATATGCATGTTGCACTCGCCTTCTAATCTCTGCCTTTCAAGATTTACGCGATTTATCTCTTTCTGAATAGTCATTATCTCATAGTTAAGTTCTACGACTTTATTATACTGGTATGTGTATAAAATAACGAGAGCGAAAAACCCTAAAAAGAGTAAGACAAACAACAGAAACCCTCTCCTGCTTCTTCTCTTCAACACAACATCTCTATCAAACTCAAAATTCATATCTATCTCCGTCAACTCCCTCTCTTCCTGCTATCAGACCTCTTAATCGCCCTCAACTTAGCAGACCTGGAGCTTCTATTATTCAATATCTCACTCCTGTCAGGCGTTATTGGCTTTCTGGTAATCAACTCATACTCTGCACTTTCAGCTGTCCTGGCGAATTCTACCTTCACTATCCTGTCCTCCAAAGAATGGTAAGAAATAACCACTACAACACCACCCGGTCTTATTACCCTCAACGCCTTTGGGAGAGCGACCCTGAGATGATTGAGTTCGCTGTTTGCCCAGATTCTCAGCGCCTGGAATGTGCGTGTGGCGGGGTGTATTCTGTGATACCCAGGAGGGTATGCACACTTGACAATTGTCGCCAATCGGGAGGTGGTCATTATTGGCTCTTTCTCTCTCTCAGATACTATTCTCCTGGCAATCCTCCTTGATTTTCTCTCACCACCATACTGATACAGAACATCTGCAATCTCATCGGGAGAAGCACTGTTGATAAAATGCTCTACCGACATCGCACCTTCGTCCATACCCATATCAAGGGGAGAGTTCCTCCCGAAACTAAAACCCCTTTTATCATCAAATATCTGAAATGTGGAGAGCCCGAGGTCAAATATGACTCCATCTACGAAATAGGAAACCACTCTATCAATCTCAATGAAGTTAATATTATGAAATTCAACTCTATCACCATACGATTCAAGAAACATCTTAGAGCGTTTTATTGCTTCAGGGTCTCTGTCTATAGCAATTATTCTTATGTCCTCACATCTTTCAAAAAGCGCAAGAGAGTGTCCCCCGTCTCCAACAGTTGCATCAACAAAGACCTTCCCGCACTCAGGATTCATAAGGTCAACTACCTTATCTACGAGCACAGGACGATGTTTTATCTCTACCATCGTGCTCATCTAAAAACCTAATTCCATGAACTTTCTATCCAGTTCCTCCTTATTATCCCTAACGCTTTTCATATATTGCTCCCACACAGTGATATCCCATATCTCAATCTTATCTATGACGCCATTGATGAAAACATCCGAGTCAAGTTCTGCATAAGACCTGAGCTCTTGAGGAACAATAATCCTGCCTATCTTGTCGGGATTCTGATAGACGGCTCTGGAGAGAACCTTACGAAGAAATAATCGCCCGAAGTCATCGGTGGGCGGTGTTCTGGTTATATCAGATACAATTTGAAGCCACTTTCGTTTTGGAAACAGACACAGGCAGGGTTCGTATCCCATAGTGAGAACATATGATGATATCTGATTACCATCTCCATCTGAACGAAAGGGCTTGGGGATTAGAATCCTACCCTTATCGTCCATTGCATGTCTATATTGACCTATAAATGCATATTGGTTCATAAGATTAAAACCTTACCACTAATTACCACTTCTTACCATAAATTTACTAAATAATATATGATATGTCAAGTAAAATATTTAATAATTATTATTAAAATTATTATACATACTCCATTATATCTCCATATCTGTGAAAACATTAAAAAAAGAAGGTGATTTCAATTTCACCCTCTTCTCTTAAAAAAGTCCTCCACACTTTTTCAAATCAGGTCGGAGAAAAATACCACCAGCATCACGCCCTCAAATAAGAACTTATCATAATTCAATATTCTCGCTATCTCATCTCCCCGACTATTATAAACCCTACCGGTCTTATTAATGCTGAAGGCAAGGTCTCCGTTCTTATCATATACCCTGCCCTCTGCTATCTTCACGGTATATATAAGATTACCCTTCTCATCATACACCTCACCCTCATTGGTCAAACTCCCCTTCTCTTTCTTATGACCATCATAAATAGCAAACCGATTTCCCTCATCCTTTATCTCTCCAACTCTTGAACCACCATCACCAATAATAATCGCTCCCCCATCACCCTGTTTTATCTCCGCGATGAGCGAGTCATCTACAACAAGTTTCTGCTCTTTAAAATCCCATGAAATCACCAAGAACGGCAGAGATAATACTAACAATATAACAATAATTCTCATACCCTCGCCTGTGGTTAACCACTAACTACTCTAATATTAGCATATCAGATGAAAAAAAGAGAATATCTATTATGTCAACGATTGATTAATATAATCCTATTCCTTCGCAGGTTGAGGAAGAATTACTCTAAACACCGAACCCTTCCCCACCTCACTTTCTACCTCAACCCTACCACCAAGCAGTTTTGTAAACTCTCTAACTATGTATAATCCCAGACCTACACCTCCCTGATGACCCTCCTTGTCCCTACAAGCCATATAGAACCTGTCAAATATCTTATCCATCTCCCCCTCAGGAATCCCAATTCCAGTGTCTTCCACTTCAAAGACCATGCTATCATCTCTCCTGTAAACTCTTAGGTCTACCCTCCCACCAGAGTTAGAAAACTTTACTGCATTATCCACAAGATTCCTCATTATCTCTAAAAACTTTTTCTCATCAGTATAGATGTTCTTAATTGATGGGTCTATCTTATAATTAAGTTCTATCCCCTTATCCTCAGCCCTCTGATAAACATCATCTAAAATTACTGACACTAACATTTGCACAGAAAGCCAGTTATTCTCAACCGTTTCGCTGTTCGTATCAAGAAGTGTCAACTCTATCGTCTGTTCAATTATCCTCGCCAACTTCCTTGCCTCCCTTATAGATTGCTCAATACATCTCTTCTGTGAAGAGGTTATAGTATCCCCAAGTTCGGTCTTCAAAATATCCATATACCCTATAATCGTTGTCAGAGGTGTTCTCATATCGTGTGTCACCGCTGCTACAAAGTCCGACTTATACTTTGACAACCGCTCCAGTTCCTCCTTATCCTTCTGCAGTTCTGAGAACATTTCAGCATTCTGTAATGTTATCCCAACTACTGATGCAAGCGACCTGGCAAGGTCTAAATCATCCTCGTTGTATGCACCTACCTCATCTGACTCAAAGTTCAATACACCCTTCACCTTACCACCCACTATTATAGGTACTGCCATTTCTGACCTGGTGTTCTTCCGCGCCTCTATATAGTGAGGGTTCTTACTGACATCACTTACTACCATTGGTTCACCGGTATAAGCAACATAACCACAAATCCCCTCTTCGCCTATCTTTAGACGGTATAAGTCCTTTTTCTTCTTCAAGTCACTATAATAATGCACCTTCACTAACAGAGTGCCCGTTTCCTCATCAACTATCCCCACCCCTGCATTCTCAAACTCATACACATCCTTTGCCAGCTCCATAATCCTATCAAGAAGCTCATCCAGGTCTAGCGTTGATGTCAGGGCTTTCAGAGTGAAATGGAGTATCTCAAGTTTCTTCATCGCCTTCTCAAGGTCTGCATAGGAGTTCTTTAACTCATCAATTACTTCAAGCCAGTTATTCTCCATCTTTATCTGAGCGGTAATATCCTGGGCGATAACACAGATACCCTTCTCCCCCATCCAACCCATCGGTACCATACTCACATCAACATACTGCTTCTCCCCATTCTTCCTCACCCTCTCAGCCCTCTCCAACTTCACCGACTTCCTATGAGATAATATACCACCCGCCTCTTCCTTCTCCCACTCCAGATAATTCTCATCCATCATATTAAAATAGTCCTTACCTTCAACATCCTTATCATCTATCCCTATGATTTTAAGCATTGCCCTATTCAGCAATTCAACCCTACAATCAATGTTAAAAACACAAACTCCAATATTAGGGTGCATCATTATATTGCCCATCAACCTGTGAGTGAACTTATCATACTCTCTCATAAATCGTTCAAATAAGATAAATGATATACAATTCAACTCGCTTTCTGCATCGCCCAGTTCAATCGCCTTGTCTGATTCATAGACGATACATAGCGACACACTCCCTATCCTACCCACACCAATGCAACTTATCGGCTCCTTCCTACCCTTCAAGGGTTCAAAACTGAAAAACCCCTCTCTGCCCATATGGTCTGAACCCCTGAAACTTTCTCTTATCTCTTCTCTCTCCTCATCGGAGAATGTCTCACTCAGCACATAAAATATTTGTGGTTTCCCCCTGCCTCCCTCACCGCTCGCCATAACCAGGGCTACTCTATCTACATCAAGTATAGAAGAAATCTTACGAAGACCCATCGCCTGGAACTTCGCATAGTCGTCTATCCTTAATAGTTCCTCTAT
>Ga0164310_10000408_pt1 | contig 22649 bp, 20 predicted proteins | sample GuaBasSedimGuay1_FD_121795 | JGI IMG/M metagenome (GOLD analysis project Ga0164310, IMG submission 121795) | Subseafloor sediment microbial communities from Guaymas Basin, Gulf of California, Mexico - Guay1, Core 4569-9, 0-3 cm | ecosystem: Environmental > Aquatic > Marine > Hydrothermal vents... | reverse complement strand
TCCATTTCTTTAAAATATCGTAAACTACCCGCATTTTTTAGTAGCCACTTTTCTTCTTGAGAGTTAGCCTTTTCGAGTAAGATTGTGTCTTTTTCCCGATTTTTCCGTGATGCTCGTTGCTTTTCCTGGGTAGTTTTTGTATTATCCAAATGGGATGACGCGACATCATTTTCGGATGGGGTAGTTTGCCCTGCTATTTTATCAGGTGTTATAAATGGTTGTGCTGGAGTAGCTATTGGTATTCCAATAGCTAATCCCAATGTTAAAGCAAACAAAAAGCAATTGTTATCAAATAGTGGCATTTCGGTTCCTGATTGAGTTGAGTATAATAACAGATTTATGAAAAAAATGAATAATATATAGATATACTTCAAATTGTCAAGTTTTCGGGTTTTAGAATTTAACAAGTTTCTAAAACCGGTCAACTCTGTTTTAAAAAACTCAAAAAAACTCAAACCTTGAATACTAAACCTGCCAGGTTTTTAAAACCTGGCAGGTTTGGACATTTATATTTAATTATATATTATTTAGGATACAAAATCCACATCAAATTTATTTTAAATGGGGAATTGTGAAACTTCATTGCCCGTTAGGTTCATTGTGAATGAGGAATGGGGAAATGGTTTAGAAAATCATAATCTTTTCCAATTACCAATTACTAATTCACAATTCCCATTAAACTTAATCATTTTTTATTGTCAAATGTTAATTAATTTATGAGCATGTCTGTTTATGTGCCTCAGTACCAACACGACATTTTTGTGAGCTATGCCCAGATTGATGACCAAGCCCTGATTGGGGCAGATAAAGGTTGGGTAACCACTTTAATCAATGGTCTGAAAATAAAATTGGGACAAAAATTAGGTCGCGCCGATGCCTTTTCGCTTTGGATGGACTCTGAAGCTCAGGGTAATAATCCTGTCACCCCTGAAACGCTTAAGTCTTTAGAAAGTGCTGCAACAATGGTACTGATTTTATCTCCAGGATATATAGAGTCGCAATTATGTCAATTAGAATTGGATACTTTTATTAATAAAGTCGGCATAAGTGCCGGGCGTGTGTTTATCATTGAACACGATGAAATGGAAATAGATGAACGACCTGAAGGATTAAAGGATTTACTGGGTTATAAATTCTGGTTGCGTGATGATACTGGTAGAATTCATACTTTAGCAACACCACAACCGCATCCAGAAGAACGTGAGTATTATCAAAGACTTGATGATTTAGCTCATCAATTAGCGGATAAACTCAAAGCCTTAAAAAAAGAGGCTAAAACAATTGATAAACCTCCAGAAGTTTTAACAAACTCTGAAATTTCGCCAAAAAACACCGTTTTCATAGCAAAAGTCACAGCAGATTTAGAAGAACGCCGTAATGAAGTGATACGCTATTTGGATCAACAAGGTATGCATATCTTACCGAATAAAGAATATTCATTGACAACGATTAAGCAAGAACTTGAAGAAGATTTAGCTAAGAGTTGCTTATTTGTACAATTGCTCAGTGAAAAAATTGATCCCTTTTTTAATTATCCTCAATTTCAATATGAATGCGCACAAGCTGCTCAATTACCTGTTTTACAATGGCGTGAGCCAGCACTAGACTTACAACCAATACAGGATTCGGTTAATCGTGCTTTATTACAAGGTAGTACTGTGATAGTGACAGAGTTGGTGGATTTTCAAGAATTAGTCTTTAAAAATATCCAACCCAAAAAGGAAAAACCCGCTTCGCTTAACACACAAGGTACCTGGGTATTTATTAATGTCGCTCGTGAAGATAGAGCATTAGGAGAACAAATTAAAGAATTTTTAGAAGCAGAAAGTATTGACTACAGTCTACCCCTAGAAATGACTGCTGAAACATCACCCACTGAAATACGGGAAGATTTAGAAGAAAATTTATTGGCTTGTGATGCAGTTATTGTACCCTATCATAAAACGCCAGTGAAAAAAATACGCCAATATCTGATACAATGTCGGCGAATGCAGCCAAGACGAGAGCAACCCCTAAAAGTCGTTGCCATTTTCGATCAACCATGGGCTGATAAACCTTCTATTAATATGGCTTTATGTCAAGTCCAGGTATTGGAATGTCCAACGCTACAAATTGAAACCTGTTTACCACAATTTATACGAATTTTAAAAACATGAGCGATTTTCCCTATCCAGGTTTGCGTCCTTATGAACGCGATGAAACCGACATTTTTTTTGGGCGGGAAGAGCATACTGACCAACTCATACAACGCTTAGGAAATAGCCATTTTCTAGCGGTAGTCGGACCGTCCGGTTGTGGCAAATCTTCATTGGTACGCACCGGCTTGTTGGCGGCTTTAGAAGCAGGCTTTATGGCAGGGGCATGTGGAAGTTGGAAAGTGGCTGAACTACGTCCTGGCAACCGTCCTTTTAGGCGGTTAACGGAAACCTTTTTAGAAAACAAGATATTAGGCGATACTGCCACAATTATTGATGAAGCAACCATTTCATTATTACAACCCAGTTTACGGCGCGGTCCCAAAAGTATCCATGAACTCCTAGCCAATACACCCTTACCAGATGATACCAGTTTATTAATCTTAGTTGATCAGTTTGAAGAAATTTTCCGCTATTATCAACACGGTGATAAAAATGATGCCGCGGCTTTTGTCAAATTATTATTAGCAAGCAGTACCCATCCGGCACTTTATGTCATTATTACGATGCGCTCCGATTTTCTCGGTGATTGTGCCACGTTTTACGGTTTGCCAGAGGCGATTAATCAAGGACTTTTTCTAACACCTCGATTAACTCGTGAGCAATTGCGTGATGCGATTGAAATGCCCGCGGCTGTTTTTGGTGATGAAGTTGAACCGGCATTAGTCAACCACTTGCTTAATGAAGTGGGTACTGATCCCGATAAATTACCCCAATTACAACATGCCTTGATGCGAATGTGGCGATTGGCTCATTTTGAAAATCCTAACAGGGCTATTTTAAGCTTAACACATTATGAACAAATCGGCGAGTTAGAAAACGCTTTGTCTCAACATGCCAATGTTGCCTACGCTGGACTGAATTCTACCCAGCAAGAAATAGCCGAAATTTTATTTCGCAGTTTGACAGAAAGAAGCAATGGACACCGTGATACGCGCCGCCCTGTCAAATTATCCGCTGTGGCAAGTTTAGCTAATGTGTCTTGGCAAAAAGTGGTTGCAGTAATAGAAGTATTTCGCCAAGACGGGCGAAGTTTTTTAACGCCGCCACGAGATCAAGTATTAGAACCTAAAACGATACTAGACATTAGCCATGAAAGTCTCATTCGGCAATGGCAACGTTTAAGAAAATGGACAAAAGAAGAAGCTATATCGGCTGATGCCTATCGTCGTTTAGAAACAACTGCCCTTCTAAAAGAAGAAGGTCAAGCAGAATTATGGAAAGGCTTAGATCTAGCGAATGCCCTAAATTGGTATCACTCTGAAAAACCGAACCTGATTTGGGCTAAACGCTATGGTAAAAATCAAGGGCAATATTTTGAATTAGCTATGCGTTTTTTAACCCAAAGCGATGCTGAAGAAAAGCGAGAAGAACAAAAGAAAGAAACGGCACGAAAACGCGAATTACAACAAGCGCGTCAAAATATGACGATGATAGGCGTAGGATTTATCGTTAGTATTTTCTTGACTGTGCTGGCAGTTTGGTTTGGCATCATGGCGTATCAAGCTAAAAATCAAGCTCAACAACATCGTTCTCTGTTATTGGTAGAATTAGCTCAAAATGAAACAGAAGAGGGCAACGTCGCTAATGGGCTTTTATTTGCTTTGGAAGCTTTACCTAAAGATATGTCTGCCCCTGAAATACCTTACTTGCCTAAAGCAGAAGAAAAACTTTATGAAGCGGTTCTTAAATTACGCGAACGTCATGTTCTGAAATTGCATGGAGATTCTGTTTATCATGTGGCTTTTAGTCACGATGGACAACGTATTGTTACCACTTCTGGGGATAACCAGGTTTGCCTGTGGGAAGTGAATAGTGGCAAACTCTTACATCTGTTTGAAGGACATAAAAAGGCAGTCGTTTATGCTGCTTTTAGTCCAAATGATCGGTATTTAGTGACAACTTCGATGGATAATACCGCCCGTCTCTGGCAGGTTGACAATGGTAAACTGATTCAGGTGCTTGAAGGACATCAAGAAGGGGTTTTTCAAGGCACTTTCAGTCCTGACGGTCAGAGTTTAGTCACTGTTGGTGGAGGAGGAGGCGTTCGCTTGTGGGAAATCAGTGGCGAACTTCTTAAAGTATTTGAGGGACATGAAAGTGGTGTGTTTCACGCTGCTTTTAGCCCTGACGGTCTGAAATTAGTTACTGCATCGTTGGATAAAACAGCTCGTCTATGGGACGTTTCTAATGCAAAACTTCTTAAAATATTTGAAGGGCATAAAAATGGTGTCTATCATGCCGCCTTTAGTCCCAACGGTCAGCGCGTGGTAACAGCTTCTTTTGATAACACCGCCCGTCTATGGCAAGTTAAAAGTGGTAAACTCTTCCAGATACTTGAAGGACATGAAAATGGGGTATCAATTGCTGCTTTTAGTCCATCTGGTCAACAGGTGCTGACAGCTTCTTGGGATAACACCGCTCGCCTGTGGGATGTCGCTAGTGGTAAACGTTTAAGAATGCTTAAAGGACATCTGGGTAGGATTTATTATGCGAGTTTCAGTCCAAACGGTCAATATGTTATCACGGTATCAGAGGATAAGACGGCGCGTTTGTGGGATACTCAAAGTGGTAAGCTTATTAATATATTTAAGGGTCATAAAAAAAGCATTTTCCACGCGGCTTTTAGTCATGATAGTCAAGCGGTAGTCACTGCTTCTATGGATAACACCGCCCGTTTGTGGAAAATGTCCGGTGATGAATTATTCAAAGTACTTAAGGGACATAAAAAACCAGTTACTCAAGTCGCTTTTAGTCAATCGGGTGAATACCTCGTGACGGCTTCAAAGGATAAAACAGCCCGTCTATGGGAAGTTTCTACTGGCAAACTAAAAGAGGTGCTTGAAGGACACAAAGCAAGCGTTTACCACGCTACCTTTAGTCCTGACAGTCAACGTGTCGTTACAACTTCTTGGGACCATACTGCTCGTCTCTGGGAAGTGAAAAGTGGCAAACTGCTTCATGTACTTGATGGACATAATAGCGTGGTTAGAAACGCTGAATTCAGTCCAGATGGTCAGTATGTAGTAACCGCTTCTGAGGATAATACAGCCCGCCTATGGTCTGTCTCCAATGGTAAAACCATTCATGTGCTTAAAGGGCATGAAAAAACGGTTAGAAGTGTTGTTTTTAGCCCCAATAGCCAATATGTACTCACGGTTTCCAGAGATCATACCGCTCGTTTATGGAAAGTCGCAAGCGGTAAAATTCTCCATGTACTTGAAGGACATAAAGATGAGGTGGTTTATGCTGCATTCAGTCCTGATAGTCAAAGCGTGGTGACGGCTTCTAGTGACAAAACTGCTCGTTTATGGAATGTCAGTAGTGGCATACAACTCAAAGTCTTTAAAGGACATAAAAAGGGACTTTCTTACGTTGCCTTCACTCCTTCGGGTAAACGTATTATCACAACCTCTTGGGATAGAACTGCCCATTTATGGGACCTATTTAGTGACATGCCTGTTAAGGTGTTTAAAGGACATCAAAGGGGAATTTCTCACGCGGCATTGAGTCCTTCGGGTCAGCATCTGGTCACCACTGGTAAAGTTGCCCGTTTGTTGGAGATTTCTAGCGGCAAACTTAAGGGGATACTTGAAGGGCATCCTAACGATTGGCTTTATTATACCGCTTTCAGTCCAGACGGTCAACGCGTGGTCACAGCTTCAAAGGATAAAACGGCACGTCTGTGGCCAGTATTTTCTAATACCCAAGCATTGATTGATTATGCCAATCAAATTGTACCACGTTGTCTAACTTCTGAACAACGCCACAAATTTTCTTTGCCAACGACTGAAAGTCAAAGGCTGATGGAGCAGGGAAAAGCGTTAGCACGAGCGGGTAAAATTGAAAAGGCTGTTAATTTGTTTAAACAGGCAAAAAAGCTAGAGGCTTGTTTCAAGTTTGAGCCTAGAAACCTGGTAAGGCAAATTGCCGCTCAAGCACAACAGACTTTGACACCTTTACAAACGATCTATAGTCAAAGTTCCAGTGGCAAAAAACGGCCTCTATTTTGCTTTGAAGAACAAGAATTTGATAAAAGTGAGCATGTTATTTGTGATAACGCTTTACTTTGGAAGCTTGAGAACCAAAACCATAAAATGTATCATCAGTTGAAGAAATCGTCCCATTCAGATTTTCAAGAACAGCTTGAGCAAGAATTAAGATTATGGTTATACACTGTTCGGAACCCGCATTGCGAACAATCTGTCAAATTTTGCTTGCAAGCTTATGAAGAGAGGATTAAAGTCTTGGAACAATATAGGTTATTGGGAAAAAGTCAATGAGTTTCTAAGGAACGTGCCTGAAATAACTAGGGCAAGACTGAATGGTTGCCCTTAACTTAATGGCAGTGTTAGAACATCCCCTCTCTTTGAGAGTTTTAAAAAATAAATCGCCATTCACTATCAAATGCACGTTTATAAGCAAAATAGACACTAATCATTGAACCCAGGGCGGTTGCAGCTGATACCATTAACATAACGACAATCTGATATTTCGCTGCTTGAATTGGATCCGCACCGGCTAAGAGTTGCCCTGTCATCATACCTGGAATCATGACTAATCCGACGGCATTCATAGAATTAATTGTGGGTATGAGTCCGGCAGTGATGGCGGTGCGAATACTGGGAAGTGAGGCTTCCCAAGGGCTGCCACCGAAGGCGAGTGCTTGATTCATTTCGGCAGCACGTTTTTTAAAATCGTCAAATAAACGCTCCAAAGCGAGGGCGATTCCATTCATGATACTGCCAAGTACCATACCACCAATGCTGATGACATAGCGGGGTTCATACCAAGGTTCAACTTGCACAATTAATCCTGTCACTGAAAAGGTGACAATTATACCAGTAATAAAAACGGCACTCAGTGTACTGAAATAGAGATTAGGTGGTTTGTGCTTGACGCGCTTGAGCGAAATTTGCGCTGTCATTAACATCATAAATAAAAAAACACCTAAAACTATCCAGACGGTGTATATTTGGAAAATCCAGGTTAGAACAAAACCGAGTGCAATAAGTTGTAAATAGGTACGTAGTGTGGCAATGGCAAGGGACTGTAATAGCCCCAGTGACATGGCAATGGACACGGCACCTGCTGCCATGATAAAAAAGGTGGCAAGTAATAATTCTAGCCAGCCGATATCGATTGCGCCTGTCATCATATCAGTTATCAATTAATTGAAGTGTACCTTGGCCATCTAACTGTATTTGCGCATTTTTTATGCGATCAGCATACATATGACTGGTCATTATGACGGCGCCGCCGGTTTCACAAAATTGGTGTAGGCGATTAAACACTAAATCAGCTGCGATTTTATCAACACCGGCGGTGGGTTCGTCAGCAAGTATTAATTTTGGTTTAGTGAGCAAGAGTCTTATTAAGGCTAATCGTGCTTGTTGTCCACCGGATAATGAAGTGGCTTCGCGTTCCAAAGGGAGATCATTAAGTCCGACTGAATGTAGTTCTCTTTCTAATGTTTCTACATTGGGTAGGGATTCTTGTCGCTCTTTGAGGCGTTCTTTTTGTATGTGAAAGGTGTGTAGTGGATAAAGTAGGTTGTCGGCAATTGTTCCCTGCATTATAACGGGTCTTTGCGGCAGTAAGGCAATTTCGGTGCGCCAACGAGCAACCGTTATTTCTGTATGCCTAATATCGTGGAGCCGTAGTATGCCCGCTATCAATGGATGCAAACGTGCTAATGTCCATAGGAGGGTACTTTTGCCAACACCAGAGGGACCGGTAAGATAATAAAATTGCCCTGTTTCGATAATAAAAGTGCATTTAGCATCGCCCTTTAAAATCAGTTTTGCACTTTGACCCTCGCCGCGTTGGATTTTGAGTGATTCGGCTGTTAGAAGTGGTAACACCGTATTTGACATCATGAATGGGAAACGTAGTAATTATTTCAGAGCGTAATTGTAAATTGTGAATTAAAAATTATAACTGATAACTGAATTCAATTATAATATTCACTCATGCCACGTAGTACAATGTCAGAAAATCCAACAATACCTATGACATCATCGTTTTCTACCACCGGGGCGCGTAAAATATTGAAACGATCAAATAATCGAGCACAATAACGAATGTCCATTTGTGGTGAAACTGTAATCACCGGTTTAAGCATAATTTCATAAACATTCACTCGTGTTGGGGAACGGTCCTTTGCCAATACATGACGGGCAATCTCGGATAACAATAATATGCCCAATTCATCATCAGAATGACGTTTGTTAACAATTAAGCATTTCACTTCCGGGTGTTTCATTTGACTAAGTGCATCTGCAATGGTTTTGATACCATCTATTCTGTCAAATTCCGTTTTCATCACATCACGTACCCGTACCATGTTAACCGGATTCATATTTGTTCCTCCACTACCGTAGTCAACTTTCTAATCTGATGAGAAACACCGATGGCATCTTCTACGTCAATTTGAAAGGCAATGCCTGCTCCCACCTTTTCTTCAAATCCCGCCACGTTTGCAATCTTTTCTAAAATGGTTCGAGATAAATGTTCTTCAACCACGAGTAATAATACATCACGTTGTGTTTCTAGCTGTAACCCAAAAAAGGTTTTTATAGGTTCCAAACCTTCACCTCGTGCATGATTAATAACCGTAGCACCGGTTGCGCCCTCTTCACGGGCAGCATTGAGCACCTTATTGGTTTTATCTTCATTTACAAAGGCAATGATTAATTTAAAATGCACTGTCACTTATCTCCAAAAATGAAAAAGGTTTGAATTTATAATGAAAGGTTTAAAGAAATACTATTTTTGCCAAAAATAGTATTTTTAATGGCTCTTTTTTCGATATAAAAACTGACTTAACTGTGCATAACCCATAACTGTCATTATAGGAAATAGGCTGGCAAAAGCAATTAAGCCAAAACCATCTATTAAAGGACTACGCCCTGGAATTGTCGCAGCCAATCCTAAGCCAAGAGCAGCTACTAACGGCACTGTAACAGTAGATGTGGTAACACCTCCAGAGTCGTAAGCTAAAGGGACAATCATACGAGGCGCATAAAAAGTTTGTATAACCACTATAATATAGCCTATTATGATGTAGTAATGTAACGGAGTCCCGGTTACAATACGAAAAGTACCTAAAGCAATACCAATCGCCACACCAATGGCGACGGCAATCCGTAAACCCCAAATGGTAATGGTGCCACCTGAAACTTTTTCAGCTTTAATAGCGACGGCAATTAGTGAAGGTTCAGCAATCGTGGTTGAAAAGCCGATAGCGGCTGCAAATAAGTACACCCATTTATAATCTGTCCAATGCGGTAGAAAATCACTGACTTGTTTTATTCCAGGGTAGATAAAACTTGGATCGGTTAGTTGGCTTGCCATCAATTTACCTAAAGGAAATAGGGCTTGCTCCAATCCTTGTAGAAAAAGTGCCAATCCTAAAATCACATAGATTAATCCCAATAAGACATTCTTAATTTGGGGAATGGCTCGGCGTATAACAAGAAATTGGAAGCCGAAAATAATAACCACGATAGGGAGTACATCCCGCACCGTTTCTAATAAAATAACGAAAAAGTCGATTAAGCCGTTCATTGTACCAATATACCGTAAATCATAACAAATATGATGGGTGTTAACGAAGCAAAGGCTATCAAGCCAAAACCGTCAATCATTGGATTACGATCTTTAATACTGGAAGCCAGTCCGACACCCAGGGCGGTCACCAGGGGTACCGTAATGGTAGATGTTGTCACACCGCCAGAATCGTAAGCGATACCAATAATCCATGCAGGTGCAAAAGGTGTCATGATGATGATACCAATATACCCGATGATAATTAAATAGTGTATAGGCCATCCTTTAATGATACGAAGAACCCCTATAACAATGGCAAATCCTACCGATAATGCCACCGTTAGACGTAAGCCATTAGCATAACTCTGTTTAGCGGCTTCCGTCTGCTCAATAATACCACCGACAGCGGCAACCTTCGCGGCTTCATCGGCGACGGCGATCAACGCCGGTTCTGCTACCGTGGTACCCATGCCCAGGGAAAAGGAAAAAATCAGTAACCACCACAGGTTACCTTTGCGAGCAAAGGCATAAGCGATATTTTCTCCCAATGGAAATAAAGCCATTTCTAATCCATAGACAAATAGACTCAATCCTAGCATCACTAAAAAAATGCCGACTAATAGTTCGCCTAAATTGGGAATGGGTTGTTGTAATACAGCAAATTGAAAAAATGCAATGACTACTATAATAGGTGTTAGATCGCGGGCACTATTGAGTAGTGAAAACCAAAGGGCGCGTAATTGTTTCACATTAAAGGGCTATTTGATATTATGATTTCCATTCAAAGAAAATTTGAGGTATCAATAAAAATAATTAACAAAAATAATTCTTCGAGTATTATAACATATTTCCTAATCAAAGCACCTGACAATATTATGAAACAAAGTTCACAACGCCTTGGTAAGGGTATGATTTATGTCGCCTGGTTGTTCATGCTAGGTGTATTAACCTTACTTTTCAATCATTTTTTGGATAAACAAAACAATCCTAATCAGGATTTAAGCACTCAATATAAGCCGGATGGCACTCGTGAGGTAATATTACAACGCAATCGTAGTGGGCATTATGTGGCTAATGGCACCATTAATAATCAGCCTGTCGTATTTTTTCTGGATACGGGGGCGACGATAGTTTCTATTCCAGAGCTGATTGCACGTCGTCTGAATTTACGGCAAGGTACTCCCATGCGTGTTAACACCGCCAATGGAACAATCACGACTTATAGCACTAGATTGGAACACATTGCTTTGGGGGAAATTGAATTAGAAGGGGTACGTGCTACAATTAACCCATACATGGAAACAGAAGAAATTTTGTTAGGAATGAGCTTTCTTAAGCACTTAGAATTTACCCAACTTGGCAATAAGCTGATTTTACGTCAATATCCTTGAAAAAAGAAATTCACAATTCACAATTAATGGACACTCAATCATTACCCACAGATATTAAAGAAACGGTAGAACGCGCTTTAGCCGAAGATATTGGCAACGGCGATATCACTGCCCAATTAATTGCCACAGATACACTAGCTAAAGCTCAAGTTATCAGTCGTGAAAAAGCCATCCTATGTGGTATCGCTTGGTTTGATGAAGTATTTAAGCAACTTGATAATCAAGTGCAAATCACCTGGCTTGCCAGAGATGGTGAAATAATTCATCCTAATCAAATTTTATGTCATTTGTCAGGGCAAGCACATATTTTGCTGACAGGAGAACGCACTGCCCTAAATTTTTTACAATTACTATCAGGCACCGCAACCCAGGTACAAAGTTATGTGAAAACGGTTAGCGGCACAAAGGCTTGTATATTAGATACACGCAAAACCTTGCCAGGTTTACGTCGCGCCCAAAAATATGCGGTACGTTGTGGTGGTGGCACCAATCACCGTATGGGTTTATATGACGCTTTTTTAATTAAAGAAAATCATATCGTCGCTGCGGGTTCTATCACACAAGCGGTTACTGCGGCTCGACATTATGCAGCCCACTTACCAGTAGAAGTAGAAGTAGAAACGTTAGAACAAGTGAAAGAAGCTTTAACTGCAAAAGCCGACAGTCTATTATTAGATAACTTTAGTTTGCCACAATTGCGTGAAGCGGTAATGCTTGTACAGGGTGAAGTAAAATTAGAAGCGTCAGGTGGGATAACTAAGGAAACAATTCGTGCCATTGCTGAAACGGGGGTAGATTTTATTTCTGTTGGTGCTATGACTAAAAATGTACAGGCAGTCGATTTATCTATGCGTATGCAAACCTAGTCATTTTAACGATACAACGGCTGAAGGGCGATAACGAAAGTTCGCCCTTACGTGAATCTACCTGTAGGGGCAGACCTACGTGTCTGCCCTATATAGAAATAATTTTTAAGGAGAGACAAATGTATATCGTTATGATTGCATCTGAATGCGCCCCCGTATCTAAAGTCGGTGGTTTAGCTGATGTTGTTTATGGTCTCAGTAGAGAGTTGGAAATTCGGGGCAATGAGGTGGAAATTATTTTGCCTAAGTACGATTGCATGCGCTATGACCATATCTGGGATCTTAATGTTGCTTACCAGGACCTATTGGTACCTTGGGATGATGGTGCAATCCATTGTACTGTATGGTTTGGCTCCGTACAGGGGCGAAAATGTTTCTTTATTGAACCCCATTCTAATAATAATTTTTTCCATCGGGAACGTTATTATGGTTTCCCTGACGATGCGATGCGATTTGCTTTTTTCAGCAAAGCTTCCCTTGAATTTTTGCTCAAAAGCAATAGGCATCCCAATATTATCCATTGCCATGACTGGCAAACGGGCTTAGTCCCCGTATTGCTCTATGAAATATACCAACACCAGGGTATGCATCATTCCCGGGTTTGCTACACGATTCACAATTTTAGGTATCAAGGCATAACCGGGATAGATATTTTATCAGCTACCAAATTGGATAGAGCTGAATATTACCACCATCCGGATCGTCTTAAAGATAATACCCACCCAAGTGCATTGAATTTTATGAAAGGCGGTATTGTTTACTCAAATTTCGTGACAACAGTGTCGCCAAAACATGCTGGAGAAGCGCGTCATACTGATCAAGGATATGGATTAAATGACACTTTACATAAGCACCAAAATAAATTTTGTGGTGTTCTCAATGGATTAGATTATGAAGTGTGGAATCCGGAGATTGATCCCCTCATTCCTTATCACTATACTGCGGTTACCTTAGACAATAAATATGGTAATAAAAGTGCCTTGCGCGATAGGCTACTACTACGCCAAGCCTTTAAACCTATTATTGCTTATGTAGGTCGTTTGGATGTTCAAAAAGGAGTCCATCTTATTCGACATGGCATTTTTTACGCTTTACAAAATGAGGCTCAATTTGTCCTATTAGGCTCAAGTCCAGAAGCGAGCATTAACAACGATTTTTGGCAACTCAAGCATGAATTGAATGATAACGAAGACTGTCATTTAGAAATTGGCTTTAACGAAGAATTGGCTCATCTGATTTACGCGGGAGCAGATATGATCATCATGCCCAGTATGTATGAACCCTGTGGGCTGACACAATTGATTGCATTGCGCTATGGCACGGTGCCTATTGTGCGAAGCGTCGGGGGGCTTGTTGATACGATTTTTGACAGAGACAATTCATCCAAACCATTAACGGCACGTAATGGCTATGTTTTCGATGAAGCTGATTACACGGCTATTGAAACGGTGATGCATCGTGCCATTAGTTTATGGTATGCTTACCCAGATCAATTCCGCAAACTGATCAGGCAGGGTATGCAATATAATTACTCGTGGCATCGTTCGGGTCAACATTATTTGGATATTTACGAACACATTCAATAGTTAGTGTTCAGTTATCAGTTAACTGATAACCGATAACTGAACACTGATAACAGAGGTTATTTTATGAATAAATTTGCAAAAAGCACCAAAACCTTACCTAAAAATACGCCAACCAACAAAGCTCAAATGAAAAGCAGTGTTGACAAACCGAAAAGCATTGCTTCACCCTCCCAAAACGACACTGATAAATCTTCCATTCCTTCCCCTGCACCGAAAAGCTACATTAAGTTGCCCAATTTCCCAAACTGGCAAGGCGATTTTTCAGAATATATCAACAATGTGCCTAATGTCTCTGGCTCAGAAAAAATTCTCCTGCAAACGATTCAAGACAATCGCTCACATCCCGTTTTTTTGCCAGAAAGTGCTATTGACTTTGGGCGCATACGTAGCACCTGTGCTATTGCCCTACACATGCACCAGCCCTTAATTCCTGCAGGAGGGGGTGATCTTCAGACAGCCGAGATTATCAGTAATCTCAAATACATGTGGGATAACCAATACATTGGCGATAACCATAATGCCCCCGTTTTTCACTGGTGCTACAAACGCATAGGCGAGTTTATTCCCCAATTAGTGAATGAAGGTAAACAGCCACGTATCATGCTGGAGTATTCAGGAACACTGCTGCATGGCTTACGCCAAATGGGATTGCACGACGTATTAGATAACCTGAAAACTATCACGCTTGATCATAATTATCGGCGTGCCGTTGAATGGTTAGGTTGTCCATGGGGACATGCGGTCGCCCCCTCTACTCCAGTTCAAGATTATAGACTACATGTATTAGCCTGGCAGCACCATTTTGCGGCGATTTTTGGTCTTGAGGCATTAAGCCGTGTGCGTGGTTTTTCACCTTCAGAAATGGCTTTACCAAATCATCCCGATGTCGCCTACGAATTTGTAAAAACACTCAAAGAATGTGGCTATCAATGGGTATTAGTGCAAGAGCATAGCGTAGAGCAACCCGAAAACGGTCGGACACCAGACCGTCAACATATTCCCCATCGCCTAACTTGTACCAATTCCCATGGTGAAACAATTAGCATTATTGCTATCATCAAAACGCAAGGTAGCGATACCAAACTAGTCGCTCAAATGCAGCCATTTTATGAAGCAAGAGACCTTCAGCGTTGGGAACTCGCTGGCAAACAAATTCCACCTATCGTCACTCAGATTGCCGATGGCGAAAATGGCGGTGTCATGATGAACGAATTTCCGCACAAATTTTTTGAAGTGGTCAATGACTGCTCAGGCTCTGATACGCCGCTAATGAATGCCACTGAATACCTAGAACATCTATTTGCCATGGGAATTAAAGAAAAAGACCTCCCGGTGATTCAACCCGTGAAGCAAAAACACTTATGGGATCGTTTCACCCCTGGTGATGGACCCGAAAAAATGGAACAAGTCATTGAAGCGGTGAAAAAGGAAGAGCATCAATTCCATATGGATGGTGGTAGCTGGACCAATGACATATCCTGGGTAAAGGGCTATGAAAATGTCCTGGGACCAATGGACAAAATCAGCTCGCTTTTCAACGAAAAAGCGCTCAAAGCTCAAATTCCCACCAATGAACATAGATATCGTAACGCACTCTTTCATCTTATGGCATCTCAAACGAGTTGCTACCGTTATTGGGGGCAGGGTCTTTGGACGGATTATGGACAAGAAATTTGCCGACGGGCTGGCGATATTCTGAAATATGATTTTTAGGAATGAAGCTTAAATAACTTCCGAAACTTTTAAGCCAAGAATTAGTGTTCGAGGTTTTATTGAATTCTTATTTCTTTGGAAATGGGGAATTGGGAATGGATGATATTCTATTTCCAATTCCTAATTCAAAGGAGTAAAAAAAATTACCTTAAAAAACAATAAGATAAATAAAAATTATCAAAAAATTAAAAATTTTTTCAAAAAAAGCTTGACATTGTTTTCAATCTGCTTTAGAATAGGCACAATAAGTTTTTAAAAAGGCTAGATAGCTCAGGTGGTAGAGCAGTGGACTGAAAATCCTCGTGTCGGTGGTTCAACTCCACCTCTGGCCAATGAATTCTCCATACCATAAATGAATTCTCAAAAATGGAATTTTTTTATGGGTATATAATATTCCAGAATAGTGCCCCTGGCAGTAAGCAACAATTCTTATATTAAATGTTGTGGCGTTGAAATCATACAATACAACATTTCACCGAGTTATATATAAGGTTGCCAAACCCAGGGGCTTTTTTTTTGTGATTGATTGAGTAAGATATGACTATGTTAACAGCCTTTCTTGTTGATGGCGGTTTTTTTATCAAACGGTATCGTGCTATTTTTCCAAATGGCAAAGAAGATACACCTTCCCAAGTTGCTACAAACTTGTATGATATGTTGTTGAGACATATTAAACCAAAAAAACAAGGACCATATCAACAACTTTATCGAATTTTTTATTACGATTGCCCTCCATTGACGAAAAAAGCACATAATCCTATCACTGGTAAAGCAATAGATTTTTCTAAATCAGAAGAAGCCATCTTTCGTTTTACATTTTATGAAGAATTAAAAAAACGACGCAAAGTCGCATTAAGATTAGGACATCTCTATGATGGGCATCATTGGATAATCTCTTTAGAGAAAACAAAAGCATTATTAAAAAAAACGATAACAATTGATGCCTTAAATGAAGAAGATATCCACTACGATGTTCGACAAAAAGGTGTAGACATGAAAATTGGTCTTGATATTGCCAGTCTTGCTTATAAACACCTTGTTGATCAAATTATTCTTATCGCTGGTGATAGCGACTTTGTTCCAGCAGCAAAACTAGCTCGTCGAGAAGGTATCGATTTTATACTTGATCCTATGTGGAATCCTATTCATCCAGACCTACATGAACATATTGATGGACTATGGTCAACCTGTCCCAAACCTAAAAAAAACGTCACCCGACACAGGGCATAAGTAAATGTCGGGTTACGTTATCAGGTGACGCTTGATAAGCTAACCCGACCTACCATGCTATTAATCATTAAGCTTTAATTTCGCCTCATCCCAATAAGTATCCATTTCCGCTAATGTCAAAGTTTGCAAGGAGCTATCATCGCGTCGTGCGGCGTTTTCTATGTAATTAAAACGCTTGATAACCTTTTTATTGGTTTTTTCCAAAGCGTTTTCCGGATTAATATCAACAAATCGAGCATAATTGACTAATGAAAATAATAAATCGCCAAATTCATTTTCAGCCATTTCTTTATTTTCAATCTTGTCGCCTTCAAAGCAATCCCTAAATTCTGATATTTCTTCTTGAACTTTTTCCCATACGTCTTCTTTATATTGCCAATCAAATCCAACACTACTGACTTTTTCTTGGATTCGCAATGCTTTAACTAAAGCAGGCAATGATTTGGGTACACCGCCAAGAATACTTTGCCCTGTTTCTTTTTCCTTCAGTTTTAACAATTCCCAATTTCGTTTCACCTCTGCTTCATTTTTCACGATGACATCACCAAAAACATGGGGATGCCGCGCAATGAGTTTATCACACAAGCCATTTATCACATCGGCAATATCAAAAGCCTTTTTTTCGGCACCTATTTTGGAATAAAAAACAATATGTAGCATGAGATCGCCTAATTCTTCTTTTATCGCTTCCAAATCACCTTCCAAAATAGCATCAGATAACTCGTAAGTTTCTTCAATCGTTAAATGGCGCAATGATTCTAAAGTTTGTTTTTTATCCCAGGGACACATGGCGCGTAAGTCATTCATAATGCCAAGCAATCGGTGTAGGGCATCTGCATGTTTTTTGTTATTTTGTTCCATGTTTATCACCAGTTTGGTATAAAAGCACAACGACTACAAGTAGTTGATAGGGTGGATAAGCAAGTGATTATATTTATCATGATAAATTTTGCTTTCCTACAAATTCTATACAAAACAAAACTTTTTATGTATAGCTGTTCAGATAAAGATTTTAGCCTAATTGAAAAAAGTTAAGTTTATTCCCGCGCTGAGTATATATAGCGTTTTTCATTTGGCTGAAATACAGGGCAATCCGTAAGTTGGATGTACTTCACTCAAAAGGGAAATGCTATAGTTAAGATGAGTCTTAAGCTATATCGGTCTCCGACAATCTTTGAGTTTATTCACGATCTATCAGTGCCCACCCTACCTGACTTATAAAATTAGTCTATATTTTTTAAAAGGTAAATGGTATGGATAAGGGGTATATAAAGATATAAAAATATTTATTTTTAAAATAATTTGAAAAAATGATGGAGAGAAATCCAGTGGTGTAGCTGGGGGAAATAAAGCAATTGCTGAATCTTTAGAAGCAATAATTGCGGCTGTTTATTATGATAAAGGCTTTTTTTGTGCAAAAGAAGTAGTGGCTTTCTTATTTAAAGAAATCATTGATAAAACCTAACTTCTTGGTTTGATAGTTTTTAACGGCATGAAGACTTTTCACTATTTATCGCAGCCCCTTTCAGATAAATAACTTCACTTCGGGCAGTCGCGGTGGTCTGCCCCAATGGGAAAAAGGACCCCTTGTTGATAATTCTTGTTGATAATTAGAAGCCGTTTCGTCACCAACTACAACGGATAAAATTATGAAATGGTCAGAAATTCGTAAGCAATATCCGAATAAGTTTGTTTTGATTGGAGATATTGTCGAAAAAAAAATTTCAAAGACAAAATCTAAAATTCTGGAAGGTAATATTCTCGAAATGAGTGATGATGGTAAAGAAATATTTAAGGCCTACCGAAGATATAAAAAAAAGGGGATGAACGTATTGTTTTCCCTGCCCACCACTCCATCAGAATTTATCGTTGAGGATGTACCAATTAAAGGAATCCTGAAATGATTTTTGACTGGAAAAACGGATTAATCTGGATATCGATCAATATTGAATATGAAGGCAAAAACACTAAAATCAATAATTGTATCTTAGATACGGGGTCGGCCACTACTGCGATAGATATTGATTTGGTTGATTTCAATTTTCAAAAGTTCGCTGTTATTAAACGATTACATGGAATTGGGGACGCATTCAAGAAGTCGTTTCTCAAAAAGTTGAAAAATTCAAAATTGAGCAAATTGAACTTGAAGATATTGAAATTGAATTTGGGATTATTCGGGATGACTTTGGGATCAATGGGTTCATTGGTAATGATATCCTAAGTCGATTTATTATCAATATTGATTACGATAAGCGAACTATTACTTTTAAACCACAGCAAGCGTAGCAAGCGTAGGGTCAATGCCATTAAGTTAAGCATTGGAGTCCAAACCTTTAGATTTGGAAGCTCTTTAATTTTAAACCGAATATTCCAAATCTGAAGGTTTGGATTCCAATAAAATTCCTTAACTTAATGGCATTGAAGCGTAGGGTGGGCTTCGCTGCAACCCACCATTATAAATAAAAATGTGGGTTTCCGTTCCTCTACCCAACCTACGCTTGCTGACCCCAATTAATTATTATAAATTGAATGTTATTATAGTATTTATAGAACTTTTTAGGCTATTATGGAAACAATTAACGATTCATTGACGACGATAACATTAAAGCATGTTCTTCCTCATGAAACGATTGGTGATTTAACAAAAAGAGCTTGTTTACCCGGAAAAGTATTTAAGGTTTCTATTAGACATTATACCGATTTAATTTAAGTACTTGATTTTATTGATTTTAGCAAAAATGGAATCTTAAATAAATAAAAGAATTACATTAAATCTGTATAATGTCTAATATAAAAAGGTGGGTGCTAAGTGAAACTACCCACCCTATATAATAATTGTGGTCAGAATAAAATTAATAATTTAGAGAAATAACCCAAAAAAACTATCAATCAATATCTATACCTAATTGGTGATAAATGGTTCGCTACATAAATTAATGTGACTCTGACCCCAATTATTTCTGGCGATATGGGGCAATCTCCGTAGTGGCTGCGAAAAGATTGATTTGCCAATTATTCCTAATATCTCAGAAGATGAACATCTCTTTACACTGAAAGTAACCACTCATTCAATAGGTGAAGTTTGTACACAAGCGTTGGAACCATTTATGGAAATCCCTCTCGTAAGTGTTTTGAACCTTGAGAACGGCACTTATACTGTTAATGTCAACGGTGTAACAGATACGTTTGAATTAGACGTGCATATGCCGTATTGAAATATCTTGTTGAATCAGACCTGACAGGTTTTGAAAACCTGTCAGGTCTGAAAACTTTTATTTTTCTGAAAAGCTATACTAAATTTTGATAAGATAAAAAAAACTATTTTTGCTGAAAATAGTATTTCTACTCTATAGAAGAGCCCTTCAGTTTACAGTTTTTTTCCAACAAAAAAAAGGAATTAAACCACTCCAAGAGAACAGTCATCCCAAAGATTATTGAGGGCATCTTGGATATCATTGATGTTCATTATAATACAACCATTAATTGAGGGAACGGTGGATTGAACCTATCGTGCAACGAAGTCGCATTGTGTTCTACCCACCTACTTCACTACTTCTATCAAAACATATATCCCATATTCAGGCTGATGCCATTAAAGGAAAAATCACCAGTAGAAGTCATCTTATACAACCCCTTCATAAACCACTTGTCGGTAATATCCCATCTGGCACCGCCACCGAATGAGTAAGAATACTCAGAGCCAGAAAAGAGAACGTCATATTCACCCGGTACATCAAAAGAAAAGTAATACCAACCGATACCGCCTGTTACGAATGGTGTAAAGCGGCTATTTAAGAAATTATAATCCGCATTAAGACTCGTACCCAAAATACCTAAATCCCAAGATTTAGCCGTTTCAGTTGTTTCCCCTCTACTATTATTAACTTCATAGAGAATATTGGTACTCCCATAAACAAATTCTGCGTTGATATTTAATCCGCCATTCTTAGCATTACTCCCAATTCCAAAACCAATAAATGTCGTATCATCGGTTTTCTGCTCAATTGAACCCCCATAAAAAGACGAAGAATTAATCGTATCACCACTCGTGGGTTGAAAGATCAGGTAAGCTTCTGTCTTTCCCTGGCGATTCGCCGATTCAGTGAACAGATTGTCTGCATAAGCTACTTGTGTGGTAATGGTTACCAAACTAGAAGCAATAACAGAAGATAAAGTAACTTTTTTGATATTTATCATATATAGCTCCTTTGACTCAGTTATCTAACAAAGTAAGTTTTAATTCAAGTTTTACTCGTGTTTATAAAACGAGTTATCGCATTGTATAAAACGGTTCAAGTAATATTTTTTTTGCGATTATTGATATAGACGTTATGGCAAAAAAATGTGATGTTCAATTAACAAAATTTTGCTGTTGCCTTTATACTTGATGTTCAAGTTTTTTTGTTCACGAAGAAAATAAAGGGATATAGTTCTCCATTAGAAATACTATTTTTGGCAAAAATAGTATTTCTTTAAGCCCTTTGAGTTTAAAAAATTTTTGTTCACAAGGGATATAGTTTTCCATTAGAAATACTATTTTTGGCAAAAATAGTATTTCTTTAAGCCCTTTGAATTTAAAAACTAGCATATCAAGTTATAATGGCATCGACGCTTGCTAATCCCAAAACGACTTATTAATCATTACCTAATACGATCCTTGTTATCGCAATATTTGAGCGTACACCCAAGAAGCTATTCATCGGATTCTGCCCTTCTTTGACATATACCGCATAAAAGGTATAGTTTCCCCTTAACAAACTGGGTACGACTTCAAACTCAAGCACCCGATGGGTGTTTTGGTTGGTATCCAAAGACGATTTAAAGGGTTGCGGCTTGAGGCTAAATCGCTCAAATGGCTCTTCGGTCATAAAGAGCAGATTGCCATCAGGCAATTCAATTGCTACCCATAAGTCAACCCGTTGAAAACGAGTCGCCACTTGCAGGTTTTCTACCAAATCGATCAGGAGAAGATCGCCATTATAGTAGAGTGCCTCAACTTCGGTGAAGTCTAAGCTGGTTGTGGTAACCATTGTGCTAGTTTCATCGCTGTCACCCGTGTCATCGACAACAGTCTCACCATCCTGCGTGTCATCTTCGTCAGTTGTGCTAGTCTCATTGCTGTCACCCGTGTCATCTTCATCATTGGAAGTAGTCTCATCTTCTTCATCGGCGGGAGCCTCGTCTGGTGCGAAAATGGAATTTGAGTTAATCTGAAAATAAGCATCATCCAACAGAACATCACAATGATCCGTTTTCCAGTTGCCATTATAACATTCTGTTAATTCGATGACTCGAATTTCAGTGGTTATAGTCCTTGTTCCGGGTGGAACCGTCTTGATCATTTGCTGTTCAGTCCATTTCGCAGCGTCGCAACCGATGGTTTCTGAATCCTCCTTTAAATAAGTGGCATTCTCATCATAATATTGTGTTATGAAGAAACACTCAGGCGTACCCACGCCCAGTATAAACCAACTACCGATTTTAATTTCGGCGTTACCGTTGTCAATAATAGCAGCATAGTCAGACACATCAATGTCTTGAGTCAGTTTGACGGTGCCTAACAACCGGAAAAAAAAGTTTCCTTGGTGAGGAAATATATTTCCAAAAGAGCTTACTCTATTAAACCCACCTTTCCAAACCCCCCATTCATCATCCAGTTCAGCCTCGGCATTTGGCTTCAGCAACAAATTTGCGGACCATTCATCTTCATCAGCAAACGTTGAGGTGGCAAACATTGATGCCATCGTAGCCGCCATTAATACTGTCGATAATCGTTTCATACTTCATTCTCCTATTGCACATTCAATAAAAATGGAAAAAATGTTGGTGTGTAGCCAACATAGCCTGTTGTTTAATTAGACGTAGCACCGAAAAAAATGTGAGCTTCAATTTACCAGATTAAATTTTAGATTTACGGTAGGCATAAAAAAAGCCCTTTTTTCTGGTTCCCACGCCGGCGCGTGGGAACTAGAAAACTAGAAAATGAGGCAGGTAAATGTCGGGTTACGTTTTTTTGCCGCGCCAAAAAATCTAACCCGACCTACCTGGCTACCAGGCTCAATTATTCAATATTAATAATTAATCTGGGTTTCCATAAGCAAAGAATTAGGGAGTCTA
>Ga0164310_10000407_pt1 | contig 22653 bp, 23 predicted proteins | sample GuaBasSedimGuay1_FD_121795 | JGI IMG/M metagenome (GOLD analysis project Ga0164310, IMG submission 121795) | Subseafloor sediment microbial communities from Guaymas Basin, Gulf of California, Mexico - Guay1, Core 4569-9, 0-3 cm | ecosystem: Environmental > Aquatic > Marine > Hydrothermal vents... | reverse complement strand
TGAGTTGAATCAATCAGTTGGGTATCTTATTTCAACGTATTGCAAAATATTTTTGTGATAATACATTATGCAATTTTTACTAATTTGACAAAGTCAAGCTAATTATAGAAAAAAAATTCAATAGTTTTATCCGAAAAATATATAATCAGATTTATGTATTATGGTTTGTGGTGTTAGGGATGCAAAAAACATTGTTTGATTTCTTCGAAGAAGATATAGAAGATATTATTAATAAGCAAAAATAAATGTGAATCAAAAGAGTTTTTGAATCATATATTCTTTATAATAGTTTGATTTAAATTGTAAAAAGAAGTACAATGAAAAAGTTAAACATAATCTTTTAATTATTTTCAATCTATATAAATTGTCTTTTAAGCTTCTTTGATTATACATTAAATGGGATAGATTTGTACAATAAAAAATAAATACTATTTCAATACAGAACCTTGTTTGTGTGGTAGTATGGATAAAATTATTAAAAAAAAGGTTTTAGATTGGATTGATGAAAAAATATTGCGCGGAGAAAAAATATTTGAAATAGATTCGTGCATATTAGATATTGGTTTAAACCCATTAAAAAAGAATGATTGTGAGTGTGTTGAGGAAGTTTTTACTTTACATCAAAAATTGATCAATGATCAATATTGTGCTTGTTTTGAAAAAAATACATAGATTTTAATCTTTTTTTAACGGAAATCATTAAATTTAATGGTTTCATATACATTTATGATGACTGAGGATTCTTTAATAAAATCATTGAAAAATTGTGGAGCTATTCAATTTGGACATTTTGTATTAACCTCGGGTGCTGAAAGTGACTATTATATTGATATTAAAAAAGCAAGCACAGATCCGAAAACCCTAAAGATGATAGCTAAACATATGACGAAATATATTTCAGGTTCGGATATTATTGCTGGTATGGAACTTGGTGCTGTTCCTCTTATTGTTGCATTATCCCTTGAAACCAATTTGCCATATGTAATTATTAGAAAAACTAAAAGAAGTCATGGCACCGGTAAACAAATAGAGGGTGGAAATGTAGAAGATAAAAAGGTATTAATTATCGAAGATGTGACTACTAGTGGCGGATCGGTTGTTAAAACTATTGATATCATCAAAGAGAATAATGGGACTATTGTAAATGTTGTTACAGTTGTGGATCGTGAATGTGGTGCAAAAGAAGTTATAACTGATCAAAAAGTTTTATTTACTCCACTTTTAACTGTTTCTGAAATATTAAATGATTAACACATTTTAAGGATAAAAAATAAGAATTTGATTGGTGAGTTTAAAAATGAATATATTAGTTATTGGGGGCGGAGCCCGTGAGCATGCAATTTGTAAGGCAGTATATCGATCAAAAAACAATAAATTATTTTGCCTTATGAGTAATAAAAATCCCGGTATTGAAAAGATTTGTGAAGTAGTTTCTATCAACAAAGAAACAGATACTAATGCAGTTGTTTATTTTGCAGAAAAACATGATATTGATATGGCATTAATCGGGCCAGAAGCACCATTACAAAAAGGTCTATCTGATATTTTGATTAAAAAAGGTTTTTCAGTTTGTGCACCAAGTAAAGATGCAGCAAGAATTGAAACAGATAAAGAATGGATGCGTAATTTATTAAAGAAACACAAGATAAATGGCCAGTTAATCACTGAATGTTTTATTGACTCAAAGAAGGCAATAAGGTTTATTGAAGAATTACATGGTGATGTTGCAATTAAACCAATTGGTCTTACTGGTGGAAAAGGCGTTAAGGTTTCTGGCGATCATTTTAATACAATGGATGAAGCAGAAGAATATATTCAGGAGATATTGCAAAATGAAATTGGTGGCCAAGCAAAAGTACTTATTGAGGAAAAAGCAATTGGTGAAGAATTCACTCTCCAAGCATTTTCTGATGGTATCATCATTCTACCATTACCACTCGTTCAAGATCATAAACGTTTGAAACCTGGTGATGAAGGACCAAATACTGGTGGAATGGGTTCATATTCATCAAAAGATGGTTTACTCCCTTTTGTTAAAAAAAGTGATTATGAACAATCAGCATTAATATTGCAACATATTGTTGAGGCATTAAATAAGGAAAATTGTCCTTATATTGGTCCCATTTATGGCCAATTCATGTTAACTAATGACGGTCCAAAAATAATTGAAATTAATGCCCGATTTGGAGATCCAGAAGCAATGAATGTATTACCTTTGATTAATAATGACTATATAACTCTCTGCAAATCTATGTTAGATAAATCGCTTCATCAACAAAAACTTGATATTAAAAAACTTGCAACTGTTTGTAAATATATTGTTCCAGAGGGGTATGGTGTTAAAAGTATGATTGGAGAAAAAATAGATGTTGATGAATCATTAATTGAGAAGTCAGGTTCACTTTTATTTTATGCATCTGTCAATAAAAAGGATGATCATATTACCACTACATCGTCTAGATCTCTTGCAATAGTTGGACTTGCAGATAATATCTCTGATGCGGAAAAAACCTGTGAAGAAGGATTAAAAGCAGTTAAAAGCGATCATATTTTTATCCGTCATGACATTGGAAGAAAAGCTCTTATTGAAAAGAGAGTTACACATATGAAAAAGATTCGTGGTATGTAATAATTATGAAACAAGAAATATTTCTATATTTAATTGGAACCGCAGGTTCAGGTAAATCTACACTTGCCCATACTTTCAAACAGTGGACAAACGTTCATGGAATTGACTCTGTTGTTGTTAATCTTGACCCTGGTGCAGAAAACCTACCATACTCCCCAGATGTAGATATACGTGATTGGATTTCATTAAAAGAAATTATGAATGATCATGGTCTTGGACCAAATGGTGCCCAGGTTGCATGTGCTGATTTAATTGCTATGAATATGGATGATGTAAAAAAAAGCATTCAATCTTTTAAAACTGATTTTGTTGTACTTGATGCACCAGGGCAACTTGAATTATTTGTGTTTCGAGAATCTGGAAGATTGATAATGCAGACATTACAACCCAATCGTTCAGTAATCGGATATTTAATTGATCATGTACTAGCAAGAACACCATCAGGATTTATAACACAATTGTTATTATCTTTGACAGCTCAATATAGGATTGGAATCCCTCAGATAAATATGTTGAGTAAAGCAGATATGTTCACGGAGTCCGAGCTTGATGAGATCATTTCATGGTCTAAAGATTCTGGACTATTGGAAACTGCGGTATCTAATCAAAAAGCAACAGTCTATAGAGAGATGAGTGAGGGTATCCTTAGATTGATCGAAGGATTCTTACATCATTCAAGTATATTTCCAGTATCAAAAGAAGAGTATTTAGGAATTGATGATCTTTATACAAATATTCAATTCATATATGAAGGTGGAGAAGATGCATTACCCGATTAAATCATCCTCATTTTTTATTTGTTAATTCTTTTTGGTTTTTTTACCTTACAGAGCAATACAACTCGGGAATCCTTTTTTTCATTGATGAATTCATAGCCTATTTCATTTGATAATTTTAAACCAAATTCTTTGATTTCTTGGTGAGATGGCATATTAGATAGATTCATACGTTGTCTTGATGATCCAACAAAGACATAACCTTTTGGTTCCACAAACAAAGGTTCTGCTTTTTTGATAAATTTTGCATAATTCTCAATATATTTATGATTGAAATTCCAATCTTTGATAAGTGTTTGTCGAATAACCGTTCTTGTATCTAAAGATGGAAGAAGTTCTAATGTTTCCTGGATTTTTTCCCATCCATTGGTGATATAAGGTACACAAAGTTTTTTGTATGTCTCCTTTGTAGGTGCAATAAGTGAGATATAGAGTTGATCAGGTAATGGGTCCATTTCTTTTAATACCTCGGGGTTTGTTCCATTTGAAACAAGAAATGTAGTCATTCCTTTTTTATGACATAACTCAAAGAATTCACCCAGTCTTGGATAAAGCGTTGGTTCACCAGATAAAGAACAAGCAACCATGTTTGGTTTATTTGCTTCTTCCCATCTTTTTAGATCACATCGTTCATCACCTTTGAATCCAGTTATTAATCTTTGTTGTTCTTTGATGCTCTGTTCTAGTATAAATGAGGGGTCATCTGGTTTTTCTATAACATGTTCAGTGAAACCTTGGTATCTCCAACAAAAAAGACAATTATGATTACAGTGATTTACAGTTGGAGTCATTTGAAGGCAACGATGGGATTGAATCCCGTAAAAATCTTGTTTATAGCAATTTCTTTTATGTAGAAGACTTTGTTTCATCCAATGACAAAGTTTTACTCCTGAGTGAGATCCAACAAGGCCATATTGTTGTTTTTTCAATCGATCTATTAGTGTTTTCTTCATTGAATCTATCAACTATTTTTTTACATAATAGGATCTTTGTTTAAAAAAATATGCACCTAATTTTTGGAAAGAACTATATAATATATAATAAATTATATATAGCTTTTAAATCTATATCATATCTATACTAAAAAATTATAATATTATTAGGGTTAATCAGGAGTTTATTAAAATGTCAAAAAATAATAATTCAAAACATATAGGGCTTACATTTTTAGTTGTTGCATTTATGATTGGAAGTACAATTATTCCGACGGTATTTGCTGATTTAGAAGATAACTATCATACGGGTTTTGAAAAAGGTATAACATGGAAACCATTTGTCCCTTTGAAAAAGACCACGTTCATTCAACATGATGATGAAAGTTTACTTGATGATTATGGATATCTTGCATCTATACCCTCATCTGTTTTTTATAATGAAGAAACTGATAAAATATATTCAAGTCCGTTAATATTTTATGAAGAAGAGTATATCTCTGAATCCTTAAAAGATAGAACTTTTGATACACGTCAAGGAATCGATTATTTTATGGATGATTGGATTGCTTATTCAAAAGGTATGTTAGATCAAATGACGCTTATAAATGTTGATGAAAATACTCTTGATACTAATTGGGATGCAAAAAAAACTATTCAGATAAATCAAGATAATCCTTTTGCATTAGCACAAGACATTGCAATAACTGATTGGGAATATTCTGATTCAGCAGTATTAGCAGTCATTCAAGAGGATTATCAAAAACCAGATAATAAGACAAATGGAATCATAGAAAAAACATTAGAACCTGGCAATGGTGTAAGAACGGAACATTTTGAAGTACCTCAAACAAATGAGGTATATCCTCAATATCATCAATTTACGGTTCCTGAGGGATATAAATTTTTAAAGATTAGATCTTGGTATCCTTGTTTTTATCTTGAAGCAGGTGTACCTGGTTTCGAAGGGATAATTAATATGTCAATTCCTGCAGGAGATCGTGATATACAAGTCTATTGTGAAGAAGATGGTCAATGGATGATGGCAGGGATCACAAGTGAATGGAATACTCAAAGTGGAATGGATGTTGATAAGACATCTGTCTATGTTTATAAAAGCGGTCGATGGAGTGTTGCTATTACTGATGTTCCAACAAAATCCGATGATTATCAACAATCCTTTTCTGAGCAAGTAGATTCAATTATTCCAACAGGTCTTGAGGTGCAAAAACACCGAAGTATTTCAATGTTTAGTTTTGGAAGGTATGGACGAATAATTGATATTTTAAAGAATATGAAACAGGTAATGTATCAAGTTGATGTTGAAATGTTTCCAGGAATTGAATTTGATATTCCTGATCTTCCACCATTTGGTTGTCGTAATGTCGAAATTAAACTTAATTGGGATAATCAAAATATTGATCTTGGCTTTTCATTAATTGGCCCTGAGGGTGAAGAAGTACTTTCCACAAGAGAACCTGGTGTTTCATCAACATGTGATCCATCATTTCATGGTGCTGGTATTCCACTTCCAATCGGTTCAGAAACTGATATGCATGTTAATCAACTTGGAGAATGTTTACCTGGTGAAAATTATAAGATTTGTGTTTTTGCAATGGATGAAATGCAGCAGTCTACCGATATAACTATTGAATATTCATGGGAACAAAACTTTTCAAAAGAAGAAGGCGCAGGATTAGCATCTGCAACAGAAGGTGCCGTGTTAGCATCAGGGCTGAATGCCCCATTACTTTATATCACATCTGATAATATACCACAGGAAACATATGATGCATTATACAAACTTGGTGTTTCTGATATTTATATTATAAATATTGATGAATATGCATCAACTTCTCTTATAAATGAATTAAATAATGATTTTCGTGTGAAAGAGCATTACAAAACATATAGAGAAATATATGATGCGATAAGAAAAATATCTGGAAGTAATGACGTCATTTTTTCAACCATTGACCCTTGGACTTCTTGGAAGGTTGCTGAACTTAAACCTTCTGATGAGCTTATTGGTTCTAGATCAATTGGACCAGCTGCATATCTTGCAGCTCATCATGGATCTCCTGTTCTTCTAATTGATAATCATCCAGAACTATCATCTGCTGTTGTTTGGCATAATGAGCTTTGGAGACGTCATCCTGACGGTCATTCAAGACTGCCAACAGTTAGTGAGATGTATCTTACAGGTACAAGAATCTATGATTTTCTAAAAGACTATGATTTTGATAAGGAAGGAGAAGAAACAATGATTACACTTGGTGGTCAATTTGATATTGGTCTGCCTTGGGATAGAGTATGTGTAGGTAAAGCAAAACCTGGCAGATTTTTTGGTTCACCAACTGATCTTAGTGTTTGGGTTTCAAAAACCGTTTTTTATCCAATGATTGTGTTTGAAAATCCGGGAATTAAAAATTCTGCAGGAGTTACAATGATCAATGGATCAAGCAGTAAACGTCGATTCCCTTGGAGGGGAAGCCTTGGTTTAAAGATAACAAAACCATCTCAAGAAGAAACATTTAAATTTCCAGTTCTTGACACCCTAGTATGTTATGATATTAAATTTAATAGCAGAGCAAGTGAATATTGGGGTTTTGAATATAAATGTGCAGATGGGACAATTCCCGGTAGATCTCAATCATTTGAACCTATTGATGAGGGAGTCATGATTGATGTAAATGGTCAAGAAGGTGGTTTTTTTGCAGATTTAAGTGGTGCAGAAGTACAACCCTTTTATATTAAAAAAGGTGGTTTTGATCCAGTTTTTTCAACCAATTTTGATTCAAACATGTATAATTTAAATCAAGGAGTATTACTTTGGATGATTAATACACATGGATCACCAATGAATGGCGGAAGCTTTATGTTTTGGGATGTCAATTCAGAAAACCCAACTGGGGCAGGATATCCTGCTATTCCATTATCTGGTGCTAAAAAAGAAGATAATCCTTGGAGGGGCTATGAATGGTGGCTTGGTTCAACAGAAGAACCAGATACTATGACAATGGATGTTCATGGTATTCTTCCAATGCTTATGGGAAATCCAGACCCACTTGGAATTCGTTTTGTGAAAACAGGCCTTGATTGGGCTGTTGCAAAACGACCAGTTCGAGATTTAGTTGGTGATATAGCAAGCCTCCCAATAATAAATTATTTTACACCAGATTGGCTGCAAAACACTCAAGATTATTATGATGGAGTAATTATTACAGTTCTACTAGGAAGATTTGGGACAAGTTGGTATAATGGTACTCAAGTTGATGATGCTCTTGGAAATATTCATTCCGCAGGAATCAGTAGTGTTGCTTGTTTACCTGCAGGTAAATACCTCCATTTAACAATGATGCGTCATGGTTCTCCATATCAGATTATGGATCCTTGGGCTACTTCATGGTATTCTGATGTATGGCAAAATGCTGTACCACGTGGAATTGCTCTTGGTGAAACAATGGGTGAAATCTATATGGAAGGAATCAAGAAAGTAGGAATCCAATATGTCCGAGATGGAAGTCCACAATGGTGGTGGGATCTAGCAGAAAATGTATGTTTATATGGCGATCCAGATCTTAGATCATGGGTTCCAAGCACAGAATATAGCAGTAATAATCATTGGACGGTAGAAGATGTACAATCTCTTAGTTATGATGCAGAAGTTGGGTTCAATGTTAATGGTCATACACCTTTTGGATCAGATAAACATCCTCATGAAAAAGTACCAGGGACAATATTTACTCAATATTTCAGTGTGATAATCGCGCTTGTCATAATAATCGTATTGATAATTACTGCGTTTTTTATTAACAAAAAACGAAATTAATCAGACAGCTCTAAAATTGAAGTTGGAAGATTATTTCTTCCACATATCTTTTTAATTTCTTTATTTATCTTATTTTGATAAGTTTGATCTGGAAACATTGAATCTTTAAAAATTGAATCATACAATGTAAGCAATGTTGGATAATATTGTTTTATAAAATCAAAAAAAATCCTCTGTTGATCACCTTTTAAGAAAAGATGTTCTGAAAGAAAATATGATGCTTGATATGATTTTGTAATTGCAATAATATCATCAAGTGAATCTTCTACAAATCCTGGAAGAATAGGTATGAGTGCTACACCAGAGCAAATATTGTTTTTTTGTAATTTTTGTATAGCTTGAAAACGACTAATAATATTCGGTGCATTTTTCTCAATTTGAGATACGATAAAGGAATCACTGGAAATAAATGAAAATGTTACATGGACATCTTTATTTTTTTTTAGTAAATCAATATCGCGAAGTACTAATGGTGATTTTGTAAGTATATGTATTGGAAAATTATTTTCAGTTAGAAAGTTGATTATTGACCTTGTAATATTATAGGTTTCTTCGGCTGATTGATATGGATCATGGACTGAACCAATAATAATTCTCTTTTTTGGAATATCTATTAATTCAGTTTTGAGAATCTCCAATGCATTCTGTAAAATATAGAGAGTATCATCGTATGTTGAATCACAATAGATGCATCCAAATTCACAATTTTGATATGGGTCAATAGTATAATGACCTTGAAAAAGGGAATCATATTTCGTAATTTTTTTTAATATGAATTTGGTTTGTATCTCTTTTTTTTTCATATGATTTAATAACATTGTCGTTTTATTTTTTTACATTTCATCAGGTGCATCAATTCCAAGAAGTTCAAGGCCATTATGAATAACTATTTTAAATGCAGAAACAAGAATTAGACGTTCATTTTGTGTTTTTTTATCTTTTTCAGATAATACTGGGCAATCTCTATAAAATTGATTGAATAGTGATGCTGTTTCAAAGAGATATGAGGCTATGAGATGAGGTTTAAAGCCTTCCGCAGCATCCTGAATTATTTTTGGAAACATTGAAAGTTTCTTACAAAGATTAATTTCTGAGTTATGAGTGAGTTTTGATATTTGATTAATGTTTTCTAGAATATTTTGTTTTAAATTTTTTGTTAAAATTCCTGCGGCTCTTGCATGAGAATATTGTATGAATGGTGCTGCATTTCCCTCAAAATTTAATGCTTCTTCCCATTTAAAAACTATGTCTTTTTCTGGTTGAACTTTTATTATATTATATCGTATTGCACCAATGCCAATTATTTTAGATATATGCTGCATCTGTTTTTCTGTTAATTCATCTTTTCTTCGTTTTTTTACTTCATCATATGCTCGTTTAATGCTGTCATCAATAATTTCATCTAGATATACCAATCTTGCATTCCTTGTTGACATTTTACCTCCAGGTAGAGATACAAATGCATAGAAAACTGGGTGGGGAATGTGATCATGGCCTAGAAGTTTTAAACAAATTTCAACTTGTTTCGCTTCAAGTTTATGATCTTCACCAAGAACATTTATTAATTGATCAGCTTGATTTGATTTCCATACATGATATGCAATATCTCTTGTTGCATAAAGAGAGGTTCCATCACCTCGTGTTATGAAAAATTTTGTATTTCTACCTTTTATACCAAATGATTCAAGGTCAAGATAAAATGCTCCATTTTCTTCAAAACAAAATTCTGATTTTTTTAATTTTGAAATAACCATTTCAACAGATTTATCTTTCACAAAGGTAGATTCAGGGATATATGAATCAATATTAATGTTAATGGTGGATAAGCTTTCATTGATACCTTCAAGCACAGGATTATATGCCTGTTTGATTTTTTCTATGATTTCATTATTTCCATGTTCACTTTGTTTTACAAGTTGGCCAATATCCTTTTGAATCTGTTTATCTTTATTCATTAGCTCATTTGCTTTTTGATAATAAGTAACAGCTTGATGATCTGGTTTAATATTTTTTTCTTTATTGATATCTTCTTTGGAAATGTTATTTAATCCCCATGTCAAAATTGCAACTTGTTTTCCTAAATCATCTAAATAAAATTGAGATGTACACTCATAACCTGAGGCTTTGTATATTCTTGTTAGTGTATCACCAATTATGGGGTTTCTTGCTCTTCCAACATGTAGAGGACCATTTGGGTTAGCTGACGTATGTTCAATAATGATTTGTTGATTCTTTTTTGGTAAAAATCCGTATTTATCTTTTTTTGTATGTATCAACGATAAAGTTTCATTGATCAAATTTAAAGAATTTAATGTGATGTTTATGTATCCATTATCCGAAGAGATGGAATCTATAATTTTATCTTCATTAATCTCTGATGCGATTTTTTCTGCGGTTTCTTTTGGCGAACATTTACTAATTTTACATAGTGAAAAACAAGGAAACGCAAAATCACTTAGATTTTGAGGTGGGATTTCAAGTTTAACTTCATTTGGTAAACTTAGTTTTTGTAAAGCAAATTTAATTTTGGTTTCTACATGAGATATTGCTTTGAAATATGGATATTCCATAAATCGTTGAAATCAATAATTATTATTAATTATTTTGCATTGATATTTTATATATGTAAAGACCAATAAATATATTTATAAATAAAATTATTAATGGATAAAAATACTTTGATTTTTGAATCATAAAGTTATTTTAAATAGTTCTTTATTGATAAACCTTATAAATATGTTGTTTATTTCACATAATTCTAAGATTAATTAAATGAGATGTGAATAATGGCACGAAAACCAGGAAGTATGTATAGGTACGTACGCGGACAACTATCCACAAGAAAAGAATATATGGGTGGTATACCTAATTTAAGAATTACTCAATTTGTAATGGGAAATAGAAAAACTGAATTTCCTGTTCAATTAAAACTAATTGCAATGGAACAATGTCAAGTTAGACATAATGCATTGGAAGCTTCACGTATTTCAGCAAATCGATCAATGGAAAAAAAAGCAGGAATTAGTAATTATCGAATGCGTGTGCGAGTATATCCTCACGTTGTATTACGTGAAAACAAACAAGCAACAGGTGCAGGGGCAGATCGTGTTTCCCAAGGTATGAGATCATCATTTGGAAAGATTGTATCAACTGCTGCAAGAGTGAAACCAAAACAAGTTATTATGGAAATTTTTACGTATCCTCAACATATTAAATCAGCAAAAGAATCATTAAGAAAAGCAGGAATGAAAATTCCTTCACCATGTCGTATTATTGTTGAAGGGGAAAACTAACTATTTTGGTTATAATTCCTTTTTTCTTTTTTTTAAATTTAGGTTTTCATTGGTTTAATATTTGTTACCATATTATGTAGATTTTTTATTAATATTTCTTCATAATTTGAAATAGTATTCATCTATATCTGGACCTAATCTTTTATTCCAAATTTCTTCACCTTAAATTATTTGTCAGGCAAATTTATTATGTAAATGTCACTTATGATATTATTTCATATTTTTTTAAAAAATACAATAAAGATCAAGAATTTTTTAAAAATATTTCACAAGCCATGGGAATAAAACAACAACTAATATTAGTAAAGATATTATCAGCGATATGTTTTTTACAAGCATCTCTCTTTTTTCTTCGGTTATCTTTTTATTAATTTTTTGAATTATCGCTCGTAATCCATCTGAAAAGAGAAATCCTCCATCAAGCGGAATCATTGGAAGGACATTGAATAATGCAACTATAAGATTTAACCAAAAGATCCAATAGATAAGGTTTACAATTATCCAAAATGTTTCTGTGGGCAATATACCAAGAGGACCCATTATAGTATATCCCTGTGTAAATGGGGCTACAATTGGGTTGTATCCAACGAGATATGAAAAGAAGGGTAATGAATATAACAAAACTATTCCATTAGGAAAATCAGAAGTTAATGGTTTTTTTAATGCTTCAATATATCCATGAACATATTGATTAAAACCAATGCCTAGAAAACTTAAATTTTTCTGAGATGAATTTCCTGTAAAATCTGATTTTGATGCTAGTATAATAGTTTCAGTAACATTTTCATTATTTATTATATATGAAATAGAAATTTCTTGATTTGCTGTTGTATTTTCCATAACCGAAAGAAAATCCATAATGGATGAAATATTTGTATCATTAACAGACGTAATAACTATTCCTTCGCCCAATGCAATTTCTTCTGCGGGACTTTCTGGTACTACATATAGAACATGAACTCCTTCAATTGGTTGAACCGATGCCATGAAAACACCTGAAAACAGTATTAACATTACAAATGCCAAGGTAAAATTTGACATAGGTCCTGCTGCGTACACTCGCATTCGATTCTTTATTTTTGTATTCTTCAATTCTTCTTCATCAGGTTCACAAAATGCACCTAGAGGTATGATAAGATACAAAACACCAAGTGATTTCACTTTTAAGTCATGGGCAAATGTGAGAATGCCATGTGAAAATTCATGAACAATGACTGCTATTGCTAATGCAATGATGATATATGCAATATATTCTAATGGTAGTAATGGGTTAAGACCGGGGATAACAAGGCCAAATTCAATTCCAGGTAATGCTTCTTTTTGTTCTGGTGTAAAACTCATGACTGCTGAAATATTTATTGCCAATAAATAGACCATGAGAATCATCATTATAAAACAAAATGCGATTCCAAAACTTCCAAAAGCTTTCCAGAATCTTTTTCTTTTTGCAATTCTAGAAAGAAAACCTACTCCTTTTTTTGTTCTGAGTAATAATGCAGGCCCATAAAATGAAATATTATATTTTTCAAATAATCCCTTTTTCTTTAATAATAGGGTTAAGGTTACATAAAGAATTATGATAAAACTTAAAATCAATAATGTTTCTTCTAATGTCATTGTATCAGAAAGGCATATGTCAATGCTATATTAATATAACTCTTTTGTTTGGTTTTTAATTGAATAAATAAAAATTTATCAATAATATTTTCATTGTTTATCCATATTATACATCACAAGTCCAGATAGCATTTTTGGAAGGAAATATGTTGATTTTTGTGGCATATGTTCCCCACCATCTGCTATTGTTTTTAATTCATCGATCTTGGTTGCATTCATAAGGATTGAACAATCAAATTTACCTTCTTGAACATATGTAATTGCTTCTTCATCATCTCTGGTATATTTCACATGATCTTCAATGGTTTCTTGGGTTATTCCAAGGCCTTTTTCAATGATTATTTTATGTAATATCGAAACATCTAGATTGCGCCAGGTTTCTGATCGATCTGATGCAAGCTTATTCATAATTTCTTCATCTTTTAAAGTTAAAATATAATTATTTTCTTTAAAAAATAATGCAAATTTATGTTTTTCTTCATTGGTGATTTTATTTTTTATTTCTTTGACTAATGATGAAGTAGCTTTTGATTGATCGATAGTATTTTTTTCAATTGTAAAATATGGTTCTATTGATTTAAATAATTCTTCTTCTTTGATATTTGGGAGATTAATTAATCTATGTGTTGGAAGAATTGCAAGACCTTCATCATAAATATTTACAAGAATTACCATTCGATAATTAAACGATGCAGTTTCTGATGAATCATTTGTTTTTTTCATTTGTTCTTCTGCATAGTTGATTGCTGTTTGATACCGATGATGACCATCTGCAATAAATAAAATCTCATCATCTAGGAATTGTTGAGTTTCAGAGATTATTTTTTCATCTGTAATCTTCCAGATCGCATGATTAAACTGATCATAACCTTTTACATCGATAAGAGGAGCATTATTAATTGAATCTTGAAACATCTTTTGAATTTTGTTTTTTTTATCCATATAAAGAAGTTGAATTGGTTCAAGATTTGAATGACATGCATTCATAAGGTTTAATCTATCAGCTTTTGGTTTTGAAAGTGTTTTTTCATGGGCTCTTACAAGTTTATAATCTTTATCAAGTTTCAATAATGTAAAAAAACCATTCATTTCTTTTTTTTGACCATTAAGTTGATAGTTTATTTTATATGGATATAATGCAGGTTTTTCTGAGCAAATTAGAATTAAGTCATCTAACCATTTTTGATAGTTTTTATTTGCTCTTGTATATCTATTATCCATTTTAGAATCTGTTTTAAATTGTTTGCCAAGTATTAATCGAACAAAATTATTGGGATGATTTTTATAAAGTTCTTCTTGCATCTTTTCTGAAATAATGTCATATGGTGGGGACATTACATCATCTAAATCTTTAATTTTTTTATTATTATATGTTATACCTTTGAATGGAATGATTTTTACCATATTTCTTTTGCCTCCCAAGAGGTTTATACTGTATTCTAAATAGCGTTTAAAAATCTTCTCTTGTAATATGATCTGTTTTGTAGAACTTGTTTAAATATGATTTCTGTATTGACCTTGTTTTGTTATGGATCTGTTTCAGCTTAATAATGATGAAAAAACTAATCTTCAAACAATATTAAAAAAATATAAGATATGTGACTTCTGTATTGGGCGGATATTTTCTAATAATAATTCTATTCAATCTTTTCAATCTATTGGAAAAAGAGTGAGAGAAGAATATACAATAAATAAGATCAGTTCAGTTGAAACCTGTGAGTTATGTGATGGATTGATTAATGAGATACAATTTTTTAAGGATTTAATTCTCAATTCTGTCAATACATATGAGTTTTCATCTTTTGTTATTGGTTTTCATGTTGATCATGATATTTTGAAACGAGAAGAAGAAGTTTTCTTGCTTTTTAAAGATAAACACAATGAATACATTAAAGTTTTTTTGAAGAAATCAATAGGTAAGATAATTGAAACTGAAATCAATAAAACGGTTTCTTTTGACGATGCCGATATTATGATTGTTGTAAATACAATGTTTAATTCTGTGGATTTGCAAATCAAACCATTATATATTTATGGGCGCTATAATAAATTAAAAAGAGGCATTCCTCAGTCAAAATGGTTTTGTCGATCCTGTGGAGGTTGTGGTTGTAGAGATTGTCAATATACAGGTACCTTATATCAAGACAGTGTTGAAGAATTAATCGCTGAATTATTATTAAAACATGCAGATGGTAATGGGGAGTCATTTCATGGATCTGGAAGAGAAGATATCGATGTGAGAATGCTTGGTACTGGAAGACCATTTATTATTGAAATCTCAAATCCAAAAAAAAGAAGTATTGATTTGAAAAAGATTACCTATGAAATTAATTTAAAGTGTAAAGATCAAATTAAAGTTTCTAAACTTCGATTTTCAAATAAGGAAGAAGTAATACGAATTAAAGAAACAAAATTTTCGAAAATATATGAAATCAGCTTTGAAGCTGAAAAGCCATTTAAAACAGAAAAACTTAAAAAGGTAGCCCTGACATTACGGGGTACTATAATACAGCAATTTACCCCTACGCGTGTTGCTCATAGAAGAGCTAAGAAGGTTAGACCACGACAGATATATGATTGTAGTGTTGTCTCTATAAAGAATAATAGGGCGTGCTTTCGTATCGAATCAGCATCTGGAACATATATAAAAGAGTTAGTAACTGGTGATGAAGGAAGAACTCAACCAAGCATCAGTGAACTCATTGGACAGCCTTGTAAAGTTATAACCTTGGACGTAATGGAGATCAAGGGGGAATAAAAAAAATGGTTAAGCGATCAAAAGGATTAAGAAGTAAAAGTAGGCAAATATTAAGAAAAAGACCAAGAGCTCGAGGTTTTTCCACGATTACTAGGTCATTGCAGCAATTTGAAGCAGGTGAATCTGTAAATATTGTTATCGATTCAGCAATCCATAAAGGAATGCCACATATTCGATTTCATGGATACACCGGGAAAGTAATAGAAAAGCAAGGTAATTGCTTTAAAGTTTCAATTACTGTTGGAAAGAAAGTAAAATTATTAGTTATACGACCTGAGCATCTTCGTAGAGGAAAATGATTATGGTATCGGAAGGAAAAGTTGAATTTGTTTCACTTTCAGAAGTTAAAAAAATTTTAACTAAGGTTGAAAGTGAACGTGAAGAATTACAATATGAACAAAGAATTGCACTTGAACATGCAAATAAATTTGCTAAACTTCCTGTAACTAAAACAAAAGAATTGATTAAAGAATTAGAAAAAATCGAAATTATTAATACACATCATGCCTATAAAATAGCAGATATTCTTCCAAAAACGGCTGATGATGTTAGAACAATTTTTGCAAAAGAGCGAATTACATTAAAAGATAATAACATTAAAGAAATTCTTGAAATGGTATTAAAATATTATGTAGAATAATATGGAGTGATAGATGTGGAGGAATATGTTTACGTATTAGATTTTCTACCTAACGGTAGGGGTGATGCACCATCACATCGAAGATTCCCTGTTGTATATGGGATTGGTGAAAACCAATTTACTTTGCTTGAACTTGAGCCTAAAAACAACGCATCTTTAAATATTGGCGATAGAATTTATGTAGGTAAAGATGCAAGAAAACGAGAGCAGATTAAAAAAATTAAAGGTCGAATTGCATATACTGATTTAACTTCAACTGCACATGGTGAAATGTCTTATGTTCTTGAAGATCTTGTGAATAATAAAGAAAGTCATTTCATAAAATTTTTTAATAATGCACCAGCAATTTCCACTAGATTCCATGTCCTTGAACTTTTACCAGGTCTTGGGAAAAAATTAATGTTAGAGATCCTTGATGAACGAAGAAAACAACCTTTTAGTAATTTTGAGGATATGACCCAAAGAATTAGTTTTTTAAGAGCACCAAATAAACTAATTGCAAAAAGAGTTGAGCTGGAACTTACTGATCCTGATCAAAAATATCGCTTATTTACAAGACCACCGTTAACAAAAAATTAAATTTTTGTATGAAAAGAAAAGACCTTGGTCAACATTTTCTAATTGATAATAATGTTATTCAGGATGAAATACGATTTGCAAATCTTAATATTAATGATGTTGTTTTAGAAATTGGTCCTGGTAAGGGTGCTTTAACAATTCCAATGTCAAAAAAAGTTAAACAAGTCATTGCTATTGAAAAAGATAAATCACTATATGATCAGTTAATACCAATTGTACCTAATAATGTGAAACTAATTTGTGCAGATGCTTTAAAGGTAGATTTTTCAGAATTATTTAATGTTACAAAAATAGTTTCAAATCTTCCTTATAAAATATCTTCACCTATTACCTTTAGATTATTATCAAATGATTTTGAAAAAGCTATATTGATTTATCAAAAAGAATTTGCTGATCGAATGGTTGCAAAACCTTATACAAAAAATTATTGTAGGTTATCTGTTGGAGTGTATTACCAGGCATTTAGTAGAATTCTTAGAATTGTCCCTAGAACTTGTTTTTCTCCTCAACCAAAAATAGAATCCTGCATTGTTGAATTAATTCCACGGAAGAAACCAGCATTTAAAGTTAAAGATGAACAATTGTTTTTTCAGTTGACAAAGGATTTGTTTAACCATCGAAGAAAAAAGATTAAAACTATCATTAAAAATAAATACAATATTGAAACGGAAATCCCATTTTCTGATTCAAGGGTGGAGATGTTATCACCATTACAAATTGGAACTATTTGTGATTTAATTAGTGATTTTCAGGACGAATAAAAGAAGTAATTTGGGTTAGTTTACAGGCCGATTTTTCAGAATTTTTATCTTTCAAAAAAAAACAATAATGAAGAAAAATAGTAAATAAATCAAAATTATTATAAATAATCATTTTTTACCATGTTTAAAATAATAGATATCTATTGTTTATGGCGGCATTGTTTTTTTTCTTGTTTCCAGCCGTAATAAACCAGGAAACAATTTAAAAATATTTCATTGGAGGAAAATATTCTATGACTATGCCATTTTGGTTTCCAAAAAAAACAAATGTTGTCTGGTATCTAGTTTTCATTGGTCTTTTTTTTTTATCACTTGATTTTTGGTGGTGGGAAAAATCTGAACCTTTAGTGTTTGGTCTACCTTTTTGGATTGTATACCTAATTATTTTAACAATAATCACTTCGATTGCATTCTATCTGTTTTCTAAATACTATTGGAGGGATGATCAATGATTGAATTCATTATTTTAATTATTGCATACTTTGTTGGACTTATATTATTAGGAATATATGCCCATAGAAAGACAAATAAGACTGCTCAAGACTATTTCTTAGCAAACAGATCCTTTGGGTCCGTGATATTGTTTTTTACACTTGCAGCCACTAATTTCTCTGCATTTACGTTTTTGGGTTTTGCAGGAAAAGCATATGATAGTGGTTTTGGTCAGTATGGCATAATGGCTTTTGGAACTGCTATAATGGCTATAATGTTTTATTTAATTGGAAGAAAGGTTTGGAAACTTGGTAAAGAAAAAGGATATATGACTCCACCTGAACTTATCGGTGATAGATTTAATAGTATGAGTCTTAGGCTTTTATTTATGGGTGTCATGGTAATTTTTACTATTCCATATCTAGCAACACAGGCAATTGGAGCAGGTTATCTAATTGAAAGTGTTACTGGTGCATCTATTGGTTGGCAAATCGGAGCAATCTTTACCATGTTTGTAATCATGATTTATGTTATCTTTGGGGGTATGAAAGGATCCGGTTGGACTGATGTAATCCAAGGTGTTCTTATGATTTCTGCAATGACATTAGCAGTTGTATTTATCGCAATTAATCTAGGAGGGTTTGAAGCTGCCAATACAATGGCGTATAATGCAAGCCCTGAGCTTTTTGCTCGTCCTGGTGGTGGAGACTATTTCATGCCAATGATCTGGTTTTCATTTATGCTTCTGTGGATATTTGCAGATCCAATGTTTCCTCAGATCTTTTCAAGGTTTTACACAGCAAAAGATGAAAAATCACTAAAACAATCTATGATTCTTTATCCAATTATTGTTTCATTTTTGTTTCTTTTTCCAGTTCTTATAGGTGTATGGGCTCATGGTGTGGGATTAGATGTGGCAGGTCAAAAAGATATGGTATTACCAATGATGGTTGCTAACTATGCACCAGGTTTTGTCTATGCTTTTGTAATGGTAGGTGCACTAGCAGCACTTATGTCTACTGCTGACTCTCAGCTACTATCATTATCTACTATGCTCTCTCATGATCTACCATTTAAAAAATATAGAATATCTGAGATAAACATAGGAAGAATTCTAATTGTAATATTATCATTGTTTGCAATATTGTTTGTAATAAAAAGTTATAATCCAAAAGAAGGAATAATGGGAACCCTTGTAAAAACAACATTTTCAGGACTTGCAGTATTATGTCCTACAACAATAGCAGCACTATACTGGAAAAAAGCAACGAAATATGGCTGTATATTAAGCATTATTTTTGGAGAACTAGTTGTTTTTTTAATTACATTTGAAATCCTACCCTCATATGGCATACTTTCAGGTATATGGGGCGTATTTATTGCAATTATAACTCTTATTATTGTTAGTTTGGCATTGAATAAAATAAATCATTGAAAATAGATTGATATTAACATTATCGTTATCTTTTCTATATCATAATTTTTAATTGTAAGCAGGTTCTGAATGTTTCACATTATATTGAAAATTTTTATAATGAATTTGAATAATCAAATCCAGATAACCAGTTGAACAATAAATCAAGCAACATTTGAATGATCTGATCAAGTAAAGGAAATCGCTCAAAAATTTTATCAACAAAGCTTGAAGATACCGAGAAACCATCAGAAAATAAACTTGATTTTTTCACTGATTCTTTTATGACAGTATCTTTTTTATCTTCTACATTTTTAGATTCAGATTCTTCACATCCTTGTATCAAAGGGCCAAATATTATCCCTGTGATAACTATAACTAACATTACATAGGTAATACTTTTTTTACTATTCATCATCTCCACCACCCATTATTTATCAATGTCATTAAATATAACACTATTGAGGTAAAATATCAATATATCATATTAACAATATATTATATTGTCAATAATTACTAACATATATTTGTTTTTTATTATCTAACTATTATTACTATTCAATTCGTATAGAAATTATGTTGAAAGATCAGAAAAAGTAGCAGCAAACATATAATATTAGTCTATAATGGTAGTATATTTTCAGGTGTGTGATTAAATAAAAAATTTAAAGAAAAAACCTTGTAGAATTTATAATTGTATTCAATGTTGTAAAGAAACATTAATGCTTCTTTCTACTGGAGATATAAAAAGAATTGAAAAGTTAGGTTTTTCCCGAGATTTTTTTGTTGATGAAGTTGAGGGTTGGTTACAGTTGAAGAATAAAAACGGACTTTGTGTATTTCATGATGGAACAAAATGTTTAATCTATCCACAAAGACCGAATGGATGTACTCTATATCCCGTAATATATGATGTAGATAATGACTGTGCAATTATTGATGAGGATTGTCCTCATGGTAGTCATTTTTCAATATCTCCAAATATTAAAAAACAATTGTTTTCTCTTGTTTCAAAAATTGAATTAGAGCAATTATAATTTTGGATATCAAAAATATAATAATTTCACATAATTTATTATACTTGACAATCCTTGTAATGTGAAGAAATTAATTTTATACGATCGATGGAGGAGAAAAAATATGAAAATTCACATAATGTTGAGGTTTATTTTAATTATTGGATTGTATCTGTCATTATCTTTTTTTACCCCAATTACAGTCGAATCTTATAAAACTAGTTCAGCTAAAGCTAGTAATTTTGTTTCCTTCAAAGAGTTGCCAGAATATTTTAGTTGGAAAGATCATGAAGGACAAGACTGGACTACACCCGCTAAAGACCAATTTGAATTTAGTTTATGTGGTGTATGTGCTATTTTTGCAGGTATAGGAATTATTGAGAGTGTCATAAAGATTAAAGAGAATTATACTGGTTTCAATCCAGATCTTTCAGAACAATATATTCTTTCATGTTTACCGAATGCTGGTAATTGTAAAGGCTCGTGTGATTTTATAATGTATGAATGTATAATTAATACTGGTCCTGAGGGTAACAATTGTAATGGAGTTGTTATTGAATCTTGTTTTCCATATGTTGGGAGAGATGCAGAAGGATACTCAAATAGATTTATAGAATCAAATCTAGATCCGGTTCCTTGTTCTAATAAATCTGATGATTGGGAAAATTATCTTGTTCCTTTAAAAACGTGGGGTTATATGAAGATAAATGATACTGATGATGAAAGAGATTTAATCAAACAACTGATTATGGATAAAGGACCTATTGTTTCATTTTTTTCTTATCCAATGTTTCCATTAAAATGGAATAATAATCTTGGATTTTTCTTCAATATTATTCCATTTTCTTTTTTTTATTGGGGAAAAATGATACATAATCAAAGTTCATATTTTCCTGCTAGTAAAACGATTTTTCCTAATTTTGGTCATGCAATTGCAGTAGTGGGATGGAAAGATAATTCATCTATTGATAATGGTGGATATTGGATTTGCAAGAATAGCTTTGGTGCTGATTGGGGCTATAATGGTTTTGTTAATTTAGAGTATGGTATTCTTGGTCATAAAGATGGAACTGATTATATGAGTAATTATAAATCGTGGGTTGATTATGATCCGGATAGTTATAAATGGCCATTTGAATCCAAATTATGATTATGGAAAAAAATTGTAATGAACCTCAAAAATTTATCTGGGCAGGATAAATCTATTTTTCTACCATTATAAAATAATTATCTGGTTTATCTTTTGAAGAAATATATTCTTCATTTATAGATAAAATTTTAAAACCAGTTTGTATTAATTCATCTTTGATTTCTTCTTTATCATACAGATGGTAATAGCGAGGAATATGAAGATTATCTTGATTCCAATAGATGAATACATCACCAGGTTCAAGAAACTCTTTGTTTATGTTTATTTTTTCTAAATTCTTATCTGCATCTTTAAATTTTTCTTGATGGCGAGACCATACTGAAATCAATGCTTTTCCATCTGTTTTCAAAACTCTATGTAATTCTTTTAAGGATTTTAAGCGATTTTCCTTTTTTGGGATATTGTGAATTGCGGCTATGTAAATTACAGCATCAAGACAGTGATTGGTTAATGGGATGTTGATTAGATTTCCATGCATTAATTCAATATTTTGTTTTATCATTATTTTTTTTTTAAGAATTAAAAGAAGTTTTTTTGAAATATCAATTCCAATTATCTTTTTACATTGATCTGCCATTTCAAGACTGTGACGTCCATTTCCACAAGCAAAATCACCTACAACAGAATCTATTGGAAGTTTATCTATAAAATCAATGCATTGTTTCCATGGTTTTTTCCTTGTTTTATCAAAACTAAACGCGATATCATCCCATGTATCTTGTATATGTGATTGAATTTCAAGGTCGTTCATTTTGTTTTAATACACAAATTTATTTTATATAGTTAATGGAATCTTTTGTTAAAGAACATTTATAAGGTAATAT
>Ga0164310_10000406_pt1 | contig 22690 bp, 28 predicted proteins | sample GuaBasSedimGuay1_FD_121795 | JGI IMG/M metagenome (GOLD analysis project Ga0164310, IMG submission 121795) | Subseafloor sediment microbial communities from Guaymas Basin, Gulf of California, Mexico - Guay1, Core 4569-9, 0-3 cm | ecosystem: Environmental > Aquatic > Marine > Hydrothermal vents... | reverse complement strand
TAAAGGAGGGAAGATTAAAGAAGAATATAAAAAAGTTAAATTGGTTCCTTTTGGAGAATATATCCCTTTAAGAAAGTTTCTTTTCTTTATCCCGGTGATAAATACTATTGGTGATTTTTCTTGTGGTAAGAGGGAAGTGGTATTTAAATACAAAGATAAAAAATTTTCTGTCCTCATCTGTTTTGAGGATATTTTTCCTCTTTATGTAGCTAAAGTTTCAAAAAATGTAGATTTCTTGGTGAATATTACCAATGATGCCTGGTTTGGGGGGGAGCCTGAGGCACATCAGCATTTGGCTATATTAACTTTAAGGTCGATTGAGAATAGGATTTCTTCTGTTCGCTGTGCTAATACAGGAATAAGTGCGATGATTACGCCTTGTGGTAGAATTTTTACTTTAAAGAGAGCAAATAAAGAAGTTTTTGTTGAAGGGATAAAGACTTTTTTTTTGCCTTTAAAAAAAGAAAGAAGCTTTTATAATAAATATCCTGAACTTTTTGTTTTTGTTGGGGCGATTTTTACTCTTTTTATTTTAATTAAAAAGGAGGAGGGGGAATGCAGGTAAATTTAGAAGTAGTAGAGGTGGAGAAGCCTAAAGATTTAAACATTATTTTAGGGCAGGCTCACTTTATAAAAACAGTAGAAGATTTATATGAAACATTAGCTGAGGCTTCACCCACAATAAAATTTGGTATTGCTTTCTGCGAATCTTCAGGAAAAGCTCTGGTAAGGGTTGAGGGAAATGATGAGGGGTTAAAAGAAGTTGCTTTAAAAAATGCTTTAAAGATTGGTTGTGGACATATGTTCGTAGTTGTTCTAAAAGGTGCTTATCCTGTAAATGTGTTAAATCGTATAAAAAAAATATCTGAAGTTTGCACAGTTTTTTGTGCTACAGCAAATCCTCTACGGGTTATTGTTGCTTCCTTATCTGAAGGGAGAGCGTTTCTGGGAGTAGTTGATGGGATAAAACCTCAAGGGGTGGAAAGGGATGAAGACATTAAGGAAAGAAAAGAATTTTTAAGGAAAATTGGATATAAAAGATAAATGGAGAAAAAAAAGAGAAAATTTTTAAGAAAAGAACTCTCCTGGATTTTTTTCAGGATTTTTTTCTTTTTTGCCGATAAATTTCCTCTTTCTTTATTACATAAAATAGGAACTTTTTTGGGAAGGCTTTCTTATCAACTTATTTCCCCTCATAAAAAAGTGGCTTTAGATTCTTTAAGTGTTGCTTTTCCTGAAATTTCTTTTAAAAAAAGAAAAGAGATTGCAAAAAAATTTTTTATCTTTATGACCCACAGTTTTTTAGAGCTTATCTATTTTTTAAAAAGACCTCATCTTTTGGAGGGGAAGATAGAAGTTGAAGGAGAGAATTTTTTAAAGAGAGCTTTAAATAAAAATAAAGGAGTGATTCTTTTAACGGCTCATTTGGGAAACTTTCCTTTAATAAGTTTATTCTTAGCAAGAAAGGGTTATAAAATCAATGTTGTTGCCCGACCGATGCGGGATGAGAAAATAGATATCTTTGTGAATCATTTAAGGAATAAAGCAGGTGTTAAGACAATTCTTTCCTATCCTCGCCAAGCGTGTGTGGAGAGTATTTTGCGTGCTTTAAGAGCTAATGAGATTGTAATGATTCAGATGGACCAAAATTTTGGCACAGGGGGTGTATGGGTGAAATTCTTTAATAGATTAGCGGCAACTCCTACCGGCCCAATTGTTTTTGCTTTAAGAGCCAAAGCAGCAATTGTTCCCGGTTATATAAAGAAAGAAGAGGGTAGACATTTGATTAAATTTTTTCCTGAGCAGCCTTTAGACTATTTTTCTTCTCAAGGAGAAACAATTCTTAAAAATACAGCTAAGTTCACTCAGATAATTGAATCCTGGATTAGAGAAAACCCTACTCTTTGGAGCTGGAATCATCGCCGCTGGAAGTCTCGTCCCTCTGAGAGTATTTTGCGTTCAAAATTTAAAGTCCAAAAAGATTGAAGAAAGAATGATTGCTATTTTCTCTAAATTAAAATCTTAAATTAAATGAGAAAGTTATTTTTAATTTTATTTCTTCTTTGTGGATGTGTTTATTTAAGTTATTTCAGAGACCCCTTTTTAGATATTCCTAATTTCCATCAAGTAGATGATATTCTTTACAGAGGCGGTCAGCCTAATAAAGAAGGTATAGAAAGGTTGAAGTCTTTGGGGGTAAAAACAGTTATCAGTTTAAGAGGGGAAGATAAAATCATTGAAGAAAAAAGGTTGGTTACAAGCTTAGGTATGCGCTTTTTTAACATTCCCTTAAGTGTTTATAAAAAACCTACTGATGAGCAAGTCTTTAAATTTTTAAAGATAGTTTTGGATAAAGACAATCAGCCTGTATTTCTTCATTGCGAAAGTGGAAGAGATAGAGTTGGTGCTTTTGTTGCCCTATATAGAGTTGTTGTATGTGGATGGACGCCAAAACAGGCTTATAAGGAGGCAAAAAAATATGGTTTTTGGCCTTATAGAGGAGAGGAGGCTCTTAAAAAATTTATCCTTCAGCTGAAAGATAAAAAAGAGTATTTTGAAATTTCAAAATAAATCATGAGAAGAATAATTAAATTGATAACAGTATTAATTATTTTAACCGCCTATTTTTTGTCCGCCTATCCCTATTCAGCAAGGCACCATCTAATAAATATGGGAAAAAGATTAGTTGAGGCAAGCACATCTCCTCTTTACGGAGCTTTTATTAAAGGCCCAAAAAACATAAAAGATGCTTATCAGTATGAAGTATGGGGTAGAGAAAAGCCTCATAAAAGAGGGCTTCTTCGCTATAAACTTTTTGCTATCTGGCGTGCATTTGGCGAGGAGGCTAAAGCTATAGTAGAGGGGGTAGTTGGTAGTGTTAAGGCGGGAGGAGAATTTTTAAAAGAATTCATCTCTATTTTTTTTAGCGATTGAAAATTATTCTTTTAGATTTCTCCATAAACAATTTTTTCTTTACAGAGGAAGATAGCGATTGTATAATTTACTCCTTATGATGATAAAAAAAATAACTTTGGGATTACCTAAGGGAAGCTTGGAGCAATTTACTTTTGAACTTTTTCGTATGGCGGGATTTAAAATCTTTAAAGAGGGACGGTCTTATTTCCCCTCTATCGATGATCCCCAGATTAAACCGGTACTTTTGCGACCCCAGGAGATTCCCCGTTATGTGGAGGAGGGAGTATTGGATTGTGGAATTACCGGTGAGGATTGGATATTGGAGAATGAGGCAAAGGTAGTCACAATAGGCGAGCTTCTTTATGCAAAAAAAACTACGCAACCTGTGCGTTGGGTAGTAGCGGTAAGGGAAGATTCTTCTATAAGAAATCTTGCCCAATTGGAAGGGAAAAGAATTGCCACAGAACTGGTTAACTTTACGCGTAAATTTTTCAAGAAGAGAAAGATTAAGGTAGAGGTAGAATTCAGTTGGGGGGCAACAGAAGCAAAGGTAAAATCAGGCCTTGTTGATGCTATTGTTGAGTTAACAGAGACAGGCGCTTCCCTTAAAGCTAATAGATTGAGAGAGATTGCCTGCGTTTGTGTTTCTACGACAAAATTCATTGCTAACAAATTCTCTTATAAAGATAAAGAGAAAAGAAAAAAAATGGAGAGCGTTTTAATGCTTCTTAAAGGAGCATTAGAAGCAAAAAATAAAGTGGGATTGAAACTTAATGTAGAGAAGAGAAATTTGAGGAAGATATTAAAAATTCTTCCTGCTCTCAAAAACCCCACAATTTCTAATTTAGCGATAGAAAATTGGGTAGCTTGTGAGGTAGTAATTGATGAGGAAAAAGTCAAGGAGTTAATTCCCAAGCTGAAAGAAGCAGGAGCATGTGATATAATTGAATATCCTCTCAATAAATTAATATACTGAAGGGAGGAGAATATGCCTTGTGGGAGAAAAAGAAAATTAAAAAAAGTTAAGCGTCATTGGTACAAAAAAAGAAGAAAGATGCAGAGACATAAGAAAAAGTAGGGTTAATGAGAAGGGTATTAATATTTCTTTTTTTCTTCTTATGGAGCACATCTTTAGAGGCTACAAATATTGTAGGAGATTATCTAAGAGCCTTTTTCTATCTTCAAAAGAAAGATTTTGAGAATGCTTATAAAGAACTTAAGAAAGTAGAAAGGCTGGATTCTTCCTCAAGCTACCTCCATCTCAGATTAGGGCTTATCCTTTTTCATCTTAAAAAATTTCCCGAGGCAGAGAAAGAGTTTAAGAAAGCAAAGGAGTTAGATCCCGACAATTTAGATATCTCTGCTACCTTAATGCTTTTTTATGCCGCTACTAAAGAACAGAAAAAGTTGGAAGAAGAATATCAGTATTTTTTGGAAAAAGCCCATAGAGCTCAACCCCAGAACATCAGAATCTCTGAGTATTTGGGACAATTTTATTTTTATAAAAAGATGCCCCGGCAGGCAATAAAAATATATAAGACAATTATAAATCAGAAACCAGATTATCCGGAAGGTTATTATTGGTTGGGATATCTATATGAGGAGATAGGAGAGAGAAAGAAAGCGATAAAGATGTGGAAAAAGACCCTGAAGTTAGACCCCAACCATGCAGATACTTTAAACTCCTTAGGATATATTTATGCTGAAGAAGGGATAAAATTAGATGAGGCAGAAGGATTGATAAAGAGAGCATTAGAAAAAGACCCTCAAAATGGTGCTTACTTAGATAGTCTGGGATGGGTATATTTTAAAAAAAAGAAGTATAAAAAAGCAGAGGAATATCTTCTTAAAGCAGCCAAAATCATAGAGGATCCGGTAATTTATGAACACTTGGGGGATCTTTATGTAGTTTTGAAGAGATGGGAGGAAGCTGTAGATTTCTATAAAAAAGGATTGGGAATTTCTTCTCTGAGACCTTCTTCTCAGAAACGATTAAAGGAGAAGATAGAAAAAAATGAAGAAAAGATTAAAGGAATTAAGAAAAAAGGCAAATAAGATAAGAAAGTTAATTATTGAAATGATTTCTTTAGCAGGAAGTGGACATCCGGGAGGATCGTTATCCAGTGTAGAGATTATTACCTGTCTTTTTTTTGAAATAATGCGTCATAATCCCAAAAACCCTACTTGGCCAGATAGGGACCGTTTTCATCTTTCCAAAGGGCATACCTGTCCTGCTTTATATGCTGCTTTAGCTTTATGTGGTTATTTTTCTGAATCAGAATTATGGAATTTAAGAAAATTAGGTTCTATTCTGCAAGGACATCCTGATCGATGCACTCCTGGAGTAGATGTAGCCAGTGGCTCTTTAGGACAAGGTTTGAGTGTAGCGATAGGGATGGCTTTAGCCGCACGTTTAGATAAAAAAGATTATCGTGTATACTGTCTTATGGGAGATGGTGAGATACAGGAAGGAAATATCTGGGAAGCAGCTATGTCAGCGGCTCATTTTAAGTTGGATAACCTGTGTGGAATAGTAGACTACAATCGTTTCCAGATTGACGGAAGGGTGGAGGATATAATGAATTTAGAACCTTTGGTGGATAAATGGAAGGCTTTTGGTTGGCACGCAATTCAATGTGATGGACATAGTATTGAAGAGCTTTTGGATGCTTTTTCTGAAGCAAGCTCAGTAAAGGAGAAACCCACCGTGATTATTGCTCACACTGTTAAGGGGAAAGGGGTCTCTTTTATGGAACATGTTGTTGATTTTCATGGAAGAGCTCCTAATGAGAAAGAGACAAAAATTGCTTTGGAGGAGTTGGAAAGAATTGAAAAATTTTTGGAGGAAGCAGATGAATAATTCTGAGTATATTTATGCTCGCGATATTTATGGAGAGACGTTGGTAGAATTAGGGGGAAAAGATCCCAATGTAGTAGTTTTAGATGCGGATTTATCTTCCTCAACACGTACTGCAAAATTCGGTAAAGTTTTTCCAGAAAGATTTTTCAATTTTGGGGTAGCGGAACAGAATATGTTTGCGGTTGCTGCCGGTTTAGCCAGTTGTGGAAAGATAGCATTTGTTTCCACTTTCGCTATGTTTGCCACGGCAAGAGCATTGGACCAGATAAGGAATACTATCTGTTATAACGATTTTAATGTAAAAATTGTAGCTACTCATGGAGGAATAACGGTAGGAGAAGATGGTGCCTCTCATCAGGCATTAGAGGATATTGGATTTTTACGTTGTATTCCTAATATGAAGATAATTGTTCCCTGTGATGCTTATGAGACTAAATCCGCAGTATTATCTGCATATAGAATTCCGGGTCCTTTTTATATTCGTTTAGGAAGAGCAAAAGTTTCTACCGTTAAAGAAAAAAAAGAATTTGTTTTTGGTAAAGGATATATTCTTAAAGAAGGAGAGGAAATTGCTATTCTTGCCTGTGGAATAATGGTTTATTTTTCCCTAGAGGCGGCAAAGATTTTGGAAGAGAAAGGAATAAAAGTAACGGTAGTTAATATTCATACCATAAAGCCATTAGATAAAGAGTTAATAATTGATTTAGCTCAAAGATATAAATTTCTTCTTGTTTGTGAAGAACATCAGATGATAGGGGGGCTTTTTTCTGCAGTGTGTGAACTTCTTGCTGAAAATTATCCGGCAAGGGTTGTAAGTATTGCGGTTAAAGATAGGTTTGGACAGTCAGGACCTTCTCAAGAGTTATTAAAAGAGTATGGACTTTCCACAGGGGATATCGTTAATACGGTGGAGAAACTCTTACGAGATTAGTCTCCTCTCGCCCGCCAAGCTTAATCTTTATCTTAATGTGATAGGAAAATATTCTGGTGGATTTCACCGGGTAGAGAGTATAATGGCAAGGATTACTCTATGTGATGAGTTAACTATAAGAAAAGATAAAAAAACGAAGATCGTCTGTAATGACAAGTCTTTAGAGAACGATAGAAATCTTTCTCTTAAAGCAGCATTTCTCTTAAAGAAAAGACTAAGAATAAAAGAGAATTTCCTCTTGATTCTTAATAAAAGAATTCCTCAGGGTGCGGGTTTAGGCGGAGCTTCCTCAAATGCGGCTTTTACTCTTTTGGGGATAAATGAAATTTTGAAACTGAGACTGTCAAAAAAAGAGTTATTTAATCTGGGAAAAGAATTAGGTAGTGATGTAAACTTTTTTTTGGCTGGTGCCCCCCTAGCTTTGGTAAGAGGAAGAGGAGAAAAAGTCAGTTGTTGGAGATTCCATCCTTCTTTAAAATTTTTTATTGTGTATCCTAATTTCAGGAGTTCTACAGCTTTGGTTTTCAATAGTCTAGAAGTAAAATGAAAATTGACAAAATCGTTTAGTAATGTTAATATAATTTTCTATGCGTTAAAAAATGAAGATAATGTTCTTTTAAAAGAGGGTTTGTTTAATATTTTAGAGGAAGTAGCATTTAAAATATATCCTAAGTTAAAGAAGAAGAAAGAGTTGTTAAAAAAGTTAGGGTTTGTTATGACAGGAAGTGGAAGTTCTTTTTTTATACTGAGAGAGAAAGAAGACCTAAACCTGAGAGAATTTTTTAAGAATTGGTTAATCTTTGAGGCGAGAGTTTTCTAACAAAGGAGGTAGATGTATGGAGATTACAGAGGTAAGAATTTCGTTACGTCCTCAAGAGTCAAAAAGGCTCAAGGCTTATGCTACCGTAACTTTTGACAACTCGTTTGTTGTAAGAAACATCAAAGTAGTAGAGGGGAACCAGGGTCTTTTTGTGGCTATGCCGGCAAGAAAGATGAAACAGTTCTGTGCGCGTTGTGGGAAAAAAGTTGATATAGGCTCAAAGTACTGCAACTGGTGTGGGGTGCAACTTCCTTCTCCACCCAAGGATTTAGCTAACCGAGGAATAATTCATCAAGATCTGGCTCATCCAATTAATCAAGAATTTCGTGATTATTTGCAAAGCAAGATTTTAGATGCTTATTATCGGGAAAAAGAGACTAAAAAAAGCGATTCCGAGATAAAAACTTCCTCTTCCTAAAGGAAATTCCTCTTTTGCCCGGTGGTGTAGCTGGTAACACACCAGAATTTGGGTCTGGGTATCTAGGTTCGAGTCCTAGCCGGGCAGAATGGATATATTTTTATTTTTTAGTAGTGCTATTTTATGAAAAAAGTAGATGTGATAATTCTGGGAGCAGGAAGAAGCAAGCGGTTAGGGCTTAATCAACCAAAAGTAGTTGTGGAATTAGGGGGAAGGCCTCTGGTTTTTTATCTTTTAGATACTATTTTTTCTTTGAAAAATGTCATCAACCAGGTTGTTTTTGTGGTAGGGTTCAGGAAGGAGATGGTAAAGAAGATAGTAAGAAAAAATTATCCTTCTTTAAGATTTGCTGAACAGAAGGTATTGAACGGAACTGCCAAAGCAGTAGAGATAGGTTTAAGTAAATGCAATAAAGGAGGAAGTGTTTTAATTCTATGTGGTGACGTGCCTTTGGTAAGAGCCTTTTCTTTAAAAAAACTTATAGCTCTTCATTTTAAAAACGATAGTGATTGTTCTTTTATTACCGCCTTTTTAGAGGAAGAAAATGATTTAGGGAGAGTCTTAAGAGACGGAGAAGGAAAGGTTGAAAAAATTATAGAAAAAATTAACTTAAGGAAAAAATCGAGAGAAGTCAACAGCGGTATCTATTGTTTTAAGAAAGGAGTACTTAAGGAAGCTCTTTCTCAGATAAATATGGATAAAAGAAAAAAGGAGTATTTTTTGACTCAGGTAATAGAGATTCTTTATAAAAAAGGAGCAAAAATTTCTACCTATTCTTTAAAAGATAATAGAGAAATTTTAGGAGTAAATACATTGGAGGATTTTTCTCAAGTATATAAAATACTTAATCAAAGATTTATTCAGAATGCATTAAAGAAAGGTGTAAAAATTATTGACCCGGATACTACCTTTTTAAGTTACGATGCAAAAATTGGAAAGAATTCAATAATTTACCCCTTTACCTTTATTGAAAAAAATGTTATAATTGGCGACAATTGTGTAGTTGGACCCTTTGCTCATATAAGAGAGAATACAATAATTAAAAAAGGAGCCCAAATTGGTAATTTTGCAGAGATTAATCGTTCTTATATAGGAGAAGAGAGTAAAGTTAAACATTTCAGTTACCTGGGAGATGCATACTTGGAGAAGAAAGTAAATATCGGTGCAGGAACAGTTACCGCTAATTATGATGGGGAGAGAAAGAATAAAACTTATATTGGAAAAGAAGCTTTTATTGGTTCAGATACAATTTTGGTCGCTCCTTTAAAGATAGGGAAAAAAGCTTTAACCGGAGCAGGGGCAGTAGTTACCAAAAATGTGAAGAGCAATACAATTGTAGTGGGAGTTCCTGCAAGGGTTCTTAGGAAGAAGAGGTGAGAATGTTAGTTTTTAGCGGGAATGCAAATCCCAAACTGGCAAAAAAAATTTGCACCTATCTTAAGATAAAATTAGGAAGAGCATTGGTCTCTCGATTTAGCGACGGAGAGGTGAGGGTAAAGATAGAAGATAACGTAAGAGGTAAAGATGTTTTTGTAGTTCAGCCCACTTCTCCTCCCGTAAATGAGAACCTTATGGAGCTTCTTATTATGCTTGATGCCTTAAAAAGAGCCTCGGCAAGAAGAATTACTGCTGTAATTCCTTATTTTGGCTATGCTCGCCAAGATAGAAAAGACCAACCCCGTGTTCCTATTACTGCAAAGTTGGTAGCCAATCTTTTGACTATTGCTGGAGCAGATCGTATTCTTACCTTAGACCTTCATGCGGGACAAATTCAGGGATTTTTTGATGTTCCCTTGGATCATCTGTATGCCGTGAATGTATTTATTGAGTATTTTAAAAGAATAAAGATAAATAATAACCTTGTGGTGGTTTCTCCTGATGTGGGAGGGATAAAGATGGCACGTGCTTATGCCAAAAGATTTAAAGCAGCTCTGGCGATTGTGGATAAAAGAAGAAATTCTCCGGATTCTACAGAGGTGATGCATATTTTGGGAGAAGTGAAAGGTAAAAATGCGGTTTTGGTTGACGACCTTATTGCTACGGGTGGTTCTTTAGTTGAAGCAGCAAAAGTATTGAAAGAGAAGGGAGCAAAGAAAATTTATGCCTGTGTTACCCACGGGGTATTATCGGCAAATGCTGTGGAGAAACTGGAGAATTCTCCCATAGATTTTTTGGTGATTACCGATTCCATTGAGCTGGCTCCTCAGAAAAAAAACAAAAGGATTAAGGTGGTTTCAGTTGCTTCTTTATTTGCTGAGGCGATAAAAAGAATACACTTGGAGGAGTCTATTAGTATTCTTTTTGATTTTATAAAAAGTTAGCAGAATATGGAAAAGGTTACGGTTAAAGGATTTAGAAGAGAAAAGACAGGCAAACAAGCTACAAAAAGATTAAGAAGGGAAAAATTTCTGCCAGCAATTATTTACGGAAGAGATATTAATTTACCCATTAAGATTCCTCAATCAGAATTGAAACTTCTTAAAAAGCATCATTTTAGTGAGGCTATGCTTGTAGAGATTGTTATGGATGATTCTTCCAAGATAGAATGTATTATTAAAGATGTTCAGTATCATCCTTTGGATGAGGAAGTAATTCATTTGGACCTTATGAGAGTTTTCCTTAAGGAAAAGGTAAGAGTTAGAGTCCCTTTAGAGATAAAAGGAGAAGAAAATATTAAAGAAGCGGTAGTAGAACAGATGATGTGGGAGATAGAGATAGAGGCCTTACCTTTAGAGATTCCTGAGAAGATAACAGTAGATATTTCCTCTTTAAAGATAGGTGATTCTTTCCATGTAAAGGATTTAAAATTGGAAAAAATTAAAATAGTAAGTGATCCTGAGGGTACGATAGTTACTATTCTGGGTAAAGAGGAGCAAGCTGAGGAAGTTTCTGAAGAGGTAAGCGAGGAAGAAAAAGAACCAGAAGTAATTAAAGAGAAGAAAAAGGCAGAATCTGAAGAGGAGAGTTGAAAATTATTTTAGGCTTAGGTAATCCCACACTCTCTTACAGTAAAACCCGTCATAATATAGGAGCAATGGTGGTGGGAAGGATAGCTTATAAAAAGAGATTAAAGTTTAAAAAACAGAAAAAAATGAAAGCAGAGATAGCTAGCTTTCAAGATAATGATTTAATTTTAGCCAAGCCTTTAGTATTTATGAATGAATCTTATCTTACTGTGGAAAGATTGCTTTCTTATTATAAAACTCCTTTGGATAGTCTTTTGGTGGTTTATGACGATATGGATATTCCTTTGGGAAGGATAAAATTTTCTTGTAGAGGTTCTTCCGCAGGGCATAAAGGAATAGGTTCAATTATCGATTTTTTAGAAAGAAAAGATATTATCCGGTTAAGAATAGGAATTTCTCATCCGGAAGATGATGATGTTGTGGGGTATGTTCTCTCAGAGTTTTCTGAAGAGGAGAAAGAAGATTTGGAAGATGTTTTGGAATTAAGTGCACAGGCTTGTTTAGATTGGGCAAAGTTCGGTTTAAGTTACGTTATGCAGAGATATAATCGGAGGAATTGAATATGGAAAGAAGTTACGAAACTATGCTGATTATAAGGCCTGATCTTTCTCAAGAAGAAAAAGAAAAAGTTTTTGAAAAGTTAAAAAGAAAAATATCTGATTTGGGAGGGAAAATTTTTGAGGCAAAGATTTGGGCGGAAAGAAATTTTATGTATCCTTTACGTTTGCGAGGAGCAGAGAAGAAGAAATTTAATAGGGGAGTTTATTATCTTCTTAGGTTTTCTTTAGATGTGGAAAAAATGCCTGATTTTAAGGAGACGATTCGTTTAGAAGAAAATATTTTACGCAATCTTATTATAAGAAGAGATGGTTAATTTGAATAAAGTATTTTTAGTGGGAAACTTAACCGCTGATCCCCAGCTGCGTTATACTCCGTCAGGTACTGCGGTAATTACTTTAAGGATTGCGGTAAACACTCCTTTTAAGGATAAAAATGGAGAGGCAAAAAGAGATACCTGTTTTATAAATGTAGTAGTATGGGGGAAGTCCGCTGAGATATGCAATCAATATCTTCAGAAGGGAAGAGCAGTATTTGTTGAAGGGAGGCTTCAGTCAAGAAGTTGGCAAGATAGTGAGGGGAAAAAAAGAACAACGATTGATGTAAGAGCACAAAGAGTGCAATTTATGCCTCCTTTACATAGGGGAGAGGTAACTTCACTGGATTTAGATAATTTAGAGGAAGAGATGCCGAAATTGGATGAGGAGGGAGCTTTATAATGGCTAAAAAAAAGATCAGACAGATTAAATTTAAAAAGAGATGTGTATTTTGCAAGAAAGGATTAGAGATTGATTATAAGGAAATTGAACTACTCTCCCGTTATCTTTCCTCTAAAGGGAAGATAATTTCTCGCAGGATTTCGGGAAATTGTGCCAAGCACCAACGGAAACTAGCTCGAGAAATTAAAAGAGCTCGCTTTTTGGCGCTTTTACCTTACCTGGCGAAGTAGAGATGAAAATAATTCTTCTTAAAGAAGTAAAACGTTTGGGAAGAGAAGGTGATATTGTGGAAGTAAAAGATGGTTATGCACGTAATTATCTTATTCCTTATGGATTTGCCTGGCGAGCCAATAAAGAAAGTTTAAAGAAATTTGAAGAGCTAAAAAAGAGAAAAGAAAAGATTTTAGAGAGAAAAAGAAAACTTGCTTTAAAACTTAAAGAGAGATTGGAGAAAGTTTCCTTAACTCTTCAAGTAGAGGCGAAGGAAGATGAGGTTCTCTATGGTTCTATCGGGGAAGTTCAAATTAGGGAAGCTCTTAAAGAAGAAGGAATAGAGATAGAGAAAGATAAGATTAAACTGGAGGAGCCAATAAAAAAATTAGGTGTCTATAAAGTAGAGATAGCACTGGAGAAAGATATTAATGCTTTTGTTCGTGTATGGGTAGTCAAAAAGTAACCTCTCTATCTTCGGAGTTAGAAAAAATCCCTCCTCAAAATATTGAGGCAGAGATGGCGGTTTTAGGAGCAATGCTTATTAATGAGGAAGCTATCTTGGAGGTAATAGAGATAGTTGGGGAGGAGGATTTTTATAAAGAGGAACACAGAATTATTTTCTCTTCTATAGTCTCTTTGTTTGATGCAAGGAAAAAAGCAGATATTCTTACTGTTTCAGAAGAATTAAGCAGGAAAAAACTTTTAGAGAAAGTAGGAGGAGCTACTTATTTAACTACTCTGGCTGATTTTGTCCCTTCTTCCATTAATGTAGGATATTATGCGCGTATTGTTAGAGAAAAAGGGATCCTGCGGTCTTTAATAAATAATGCCCATAAGATTTTATCCTTAGCTTATAAAGAAGAGGAAGAGGTAAATTCTATTCTTGACAAAGCAGAAAAATTAATCTTTGAGATAAGTGATGCACGAGTTGAGGGGGGATATACTCATATTAAAGAGATTCTTAAAGAAAGTATTGAGGTGATTGAATCTCTTTACTATAAGAAATCTCATATTACAGGAATCCCTACCGGCTTTGTCGATTTTGATATAAAAACAGCAGGTTTACAAAAAGGCGATTTTATTGTTGTTGCTGGACGCCCCAGTATGGGTAAAAGCGCATTTGTAAGTAATATTATTGAATATGCAGGGGTTGAGGAGGGTTTACCGGTAGCTTTTTTTAGTCTGGAGATGTCCCGCCAGCAGCTTATTCAGAGAATGTTATGTTCTCAGGCTAAAGTGGATATCCATAAACTAAGAACGGGGTTTCTCTCTCCCAGTGAATGGCCTCTTCTTACCTCTGCTGCCGGAAAGTTGTCGGGCGCTCCCATTTATATCGATGATACACCCTTGATGAATATATTTGAAGTGAGAGCAAAAGCAAGAAGATTAAAGGCTCATCATGATATAAAACTTTTGGTTATTGATTATCTTCAGATGATGCGTACACTAGGAAGAAAGGAATCAAGACAACAGGAAATTTCTGAAGTCTCTCGAGCCTTAAAAGCATTAGCCAAAGAATTAGATATTCCTTTGATTGCTGTAAGTCAATTGTCACGAGCGGTAGAAACACGCGCGGATCATCGCCCTCAGCTTTCTGATTTGAGAGAATCAGGGGCAATTGAGCAGGATGCGGATGTGGTAGTGTTACTTCTGCGGGAAGAGTACTATAATCCTACCCCGGAGAATAAAGGAATTGCTGAAGTTATTATTGCTAAACAAAGAAACGGTCCGGTAGGAAGCGTTTTCTTGGGATTTATAAAAGAATATATGAAGTTTGTTAATCTTTCCAAGGTAAGAGAAGATTGACTTTGTGTTTTGAGGAAGGTATAATTAAACAAATGAGAAAATTATTTTTTTTTATTTTTTCTTTTGTATTTTTCCCCATTGCTTTTTCTCAAAATAATCTTATTGTTCGCATAGAAATCGAAGGCAACAAGATCATTAGCCGTTCCAAAATAGTTTCTTCCCTTAAAACAAAAGTAGGTCAACTCTATAGAGAAACAGTTATGAATCAAGATGTGAAATCACTAATGGATTTAGGATATTTTGAGAAAGTAGAAGCAGAGAGGATAGATACTCCTGAAGGAGTCATAGTTAAATTTAAAGTAAAGGAGATGCCTGTAGTTAAAAAAATTATTATTGAAGGAACCCGTTATGTAAGAAGAAGAAGGATACTGGAGATTATGGGGATAAAAGAGGGAACTTTTTTAGACGAGCTTAAAGTAAAAGAGGCACTGAAGAAGATAAAGGAGTTTTATTCTCAGAAAGGTTTTTCCCGGATAGATGTGGAGTATTCTTTAGACATAGATAAAAAGAATAATCAGGCTTTTCTAAAAATAATGATAAAAGAAGGAAAAATTCTTAAAGTAAGAAAGATAATCATAAAAGGAAATAAGAGCTTTTCTGCAAAAAGAATAAAAAAACTTATGCGTACCAAAAAAGCGTGGCTGCTGGGGAGAGGAATATTTAAAAAAGAGACTTTGGAGGATGATGTTGAGCGAATTAAAGATTTCTATAGAAAGAATGGTTTTGCCGATATAAAGGTAAATTATGCCTGGGATTATCTGGCAGGAGGAGTTTTTGTTACTATTAATATTGAGGAGGGTCCGCAGTATCTTATAGGAGAGATAAAGATTGAAGGGAATAAAGAAATATCTTCTTCCCAGATTTATAAGTCAATTTCTCTTGAAAAGGAGGATGTCTATACCGAAGAAAGGATTAAAGAGCAAGTAGGAAAAATCCAATCTTTATATTTCGATAAAGGTTATATATTTGCCCAGGTAACTCCTTTAACTTATTTTAATCCTCAGACAGAAAAAGTGGATGTTGCATTTAAAATTGTCGAAAATGAAGTTAATTATGTAGAGGAAATAATTATTCAAGGAAACGAGAAAACAAAAGATAAAGTGATTAGAAGAGAATTAAGAATTTATCCGGGAGATAGATTTAGTGGAGAAAAAATAAGAAAGTCAAAAAGACGCCTGGAGAATTTAGGTTTTTTTGAAGAGATAGGTTTTGATACCCATCCTACTTCCCGTCCTAACTGGCAAAAGTTGATTGTGGAAGTTAAAGAGAAAAAGACAGGTTATTTAAGTTTTGGGGGAGGTTATTCCTCGGTGGATAAATTGGTTGGCTTTGTTGAGCTAAGACAGCGTAATTTTGACTACCGTAACTGGAAGACTTTTACCGGGGCTGGTCAAGATTTGAGTTTGTATATAAGCAGCGGAACTCTTACAGAGACTTATGAGTTAAGTTTTACAGAGCCTTGGATATTTGACTATCCTGTTTCTTTCGGCTTTGATGGATATAAAAAAGGTCATGAGAGAGAAGGAGATGTAGGGTATGGCTATGAGGTGGAGGCAAAAGGAGGAAGATTAAGATTGGGGAAAGAATTTAATGATTATTTAAAAGGAGGGATTTCTTATCGATTGGAGAATGTGGAGATTAAAGATGTGCCTTCTGAGGCAACGTCAGATTTAAAGGAGGAAGAAGGAAAAGCGGATTTAAGTAGTGTAGAGATGAGTCTTGGCTGGGATAAGAGAGATAATGTCTTTGACCCTTCTCAGGGTTTTTATACCTCCTTATCTTTTCAAATTACAGGAGGGTTCTTGGGAGGAGATAAAGATTTCTTAAAGAGTTTGTTTCGTTTCAGTAAATACATCTCTGTAAAGAAGCGTTCAGTTTTAGAATTTAAATTAAGGGCAGGAATAGCCTATCCTTTTTCGGATACTGAGAAGGTTCCTATCTATGAGAGATTCTTTGCCGGAGGAGCAAGTACTATTCGGGGGTATCATGAGAGAAAAGTAGGTCCTATTGATTCGGTAACAGAAGATCCTGTGGGAGGAGAGGCGCTTTTTATTGTTAATCTGGAGTATGTTTATGCTTTAAATAAATTTTTAAGAGTAGCAGCTTTCTTTGATAGTGGAAATGTGTGGAGAGAGAGAAGTGATTTTTTAAGTGGAGGAGTTAAATCCAGTATAGGGGCAGGTTTAAGGCTTAAGACGCCTATTGGACCGATAAGTTTGGATTATGGATGGCCTCTTAATAAAGAGCCAGGAGAGGAGAAAAAAGCAGGAAGGTTTCACTTCAGTATAAGTAGAGGGTTTTAATCTAAAGAAAGGAGCTCTGATGAAGAGAATAAAAAAGGGAATTTTGTTATTGATTTTTCTATTTACGAATTCAGCTGTAGTTTATTCCCAAAATTTGAAGATTGGATATGTAGATATTTTTAAAATCTTCAATCAATACAAAAAAACTCAAGATTATGACAGGATGTTAGAGAATGAGAGAAATGAAAAAGAGAAACTCCTGGAAGAAAAGAAAGAAGAAATAAAGAAAATGCAGGAAAAATTGAGCCTTTTAAGTAAAAAAGAACAAGAAAAACAACGTACCCAGATTACTAAAAAAGCGGATGAATATCGTAAGATGGAAAGACAATTTTTCTTGGATTTAAAGAAGGAAAGAGATGAGAAAATGAGAGAGATTGTAGAGGATATAAATCGTGTGGTTAAAGAATATGGAAAGAAGAATGGTTATAAGTTTATCTTTAATAAAGGGGCTATTCTTTATGGAGAAGAGGGAGCAGATTTGACAATGACCATTTTAAAAATAGTGAATCAAAATTATAAGAGATGAAAATTACCTTAAAAAAGATAGCTGAAATAATTAATGGAGAATTGGTCGGAAATCCAGAGATAGTAATTACCGGCATCTCGGGAATAAAAGAGGCAAAAGAGGGGGATATTACATTTTTGGCTAACCCTAAGTATTTCTCTTTGATGAAGACAACAAAAGCTTCTGCAGTTATAACTTCAAAAGAGATTGAATATGCCAACAAGCCGATTATTCGTACGGATAACCCTTCTTTAGCTTTTACTAAAGTTGTAAGTTTAGTTGCTCCTCCAGATACTCATCATCCTAAAGGAATTCATCCTACAGCAATAATTGCACAAAGTGCAAAGTTAGGGGAAAATGTAGCGGTAGGAGCTTATACGATTATTGAAGAAGATGTAGAGATTGGTGATGATTCTATAATTTATGGAAATTGTTACATTGGGTATAAGACTAAAATTGGTAAGAAGTGTTTAATCTATCCTTGTGTTTCTATAAGAGAAAGAATCGAGATAGGCAATCGTGTAATTATCCATTCCGGAGCCGTTATTGGCAGTGACGGCTTTGGATTTGCTACGGTTAAAGGGGTAAGAGAGAAGATACCTCAGATTGGGATTGTAGTTATTGGTGATGATGTAGAAATTGGGGCAAATGTAACCATTGATCGTGCTCGTTTTGATAAAACGGTTATAGGGAAAGGGACGAAGATAGATAATCTGGTGCAGATTGCTCATAATGTAGTGATAGGAGAAAACTGTATTATTGTTGCTCAGGCAGGTATTTCCGGAAGCACGACTATAGGAGAAGGTACAATTTTGGCTGGTCAGGCAGGAGTGGTAGGGCATATTCATATAGGAGAGGGAGCAGTGGTTGCTGCTCAGGCAGGAGTAACAAAGTCTGTTCCTCCTCATACGAAAGTTTCTGGATATCCGGCAAAGCCTCATAATATAGCCCGACGCGTCAATGCTTGTATTCAGAGGTTGCCTCAGCTTTATAAAAAGATAAAAGAGTTAGAAGAGGAAATAGAGAGATTAAAAAGATATGTAAAAGATGGAAAAGCAAAAGACAATTCAGGATAAAATTACTCTTGAGGGAGTAGGGCTTCATACAGGGAAAAAAGTAAAGATAGAGTTTTTACCTGCTTCTGTTAACAGTGGAATTTTTTTTGTCCGTCGAGACTTAAGTTCTCATCCTATAATCAAGGCAGATTATTATTCAGTAGTGGACCCTGAAATATTTCCTCGACGCACTTCTGTCGGAGAGAATTCTGTCTATATCCATACAATTGAGCATCTTATGGCTGCTTTACATATTTTGGGAATTGATAATTTAAGAATTGATATCTGGGGAGAGGAAATTCCCGGAATGGATGGAAGTGCTAAGGATTTTGTTGAATGTTTAAAAAAAGCAGGGATTGTGGAGCAGTCCTTGTCTCGTAGATACCTATCTATAAAAGAACCCTTGTGGGTTCAGGAGGAAGATGCTTCTCTTTGTGTATTGCCTTATCCCTCTTTAAGAATCGCTTATACTTTAAAGTATAATAATCCTTTAATTAATACGGATTACTTAGACATAAATTTAGATGGAAAGTATGAAACAGATATTCATCAAGCGCGAACATTTTGTCTTGAGGAGGAAGTAAAATCTCTTTTGGAGATGGGCTTGGGAAAGGGTTCTAACTATGAAAATACTTTAGTGGTTTCCTCAGATAAGGTAGTTAATAATCAGTTAAGAGTTCCCAATGAATTCGTGAAACATAAAGTTTTGGATCTTCTGGGAGATTTGTATTTGGCTGGTCCCCTTAAAGGATATGTGATTGCGATAAGAAGTGGCCATAATCTCAATATTAAATTAGTCAAAAGGATTAAAGAATATTACAGAAATATCACTTCAGGAGGAGTTAGTTCTTTTGGCGATTTTTTCCCCCAGAAAGAGGAGATTTCTGTGGAAGAGATAATGAAGATATTGCCTCATCGTTATCCTTTCTTGTTGGTAGATAAGATTCTTTGTTTAGAGCCGGGCAAAAAAGCGGTGGGAGTAAAGAATGTGACTATTAATGATTATTTTTTTAAAGGGCATTTTCCCTCGCGTCCCGTTATGCCGGGGGTGTTAATTATTGAGGCGATGGCACAGGTAGGGGGAGTTCTTATGCTTGCGGATCAGAAAAACCGAGGAAAACTTGCTTATTTTATGGCTGCTGATAAGGTAAAATTTAGAAAGACAGTTATCCCAGGAGATCAACTTGTAATTGAGGTGATTTGTGGTAAAATAAAAACGAGGACAGGTGTGGTTTATACAAAAGCATTTGTGAGAGGGAAAATAGTTGCGGAAGCTGAGCTTATTTTTTCCCTTGTTGATTCTTGAGATGGAAGATTTTTTAAGGATATGGATGAAATTAGATTTGGAAGAGATAAAAAATCATCTTTTGGTAGTAGGAGAACTTTCTGGAGAGTGTTTTTCCTGTCATAAAGTAGGGATAAAGATTGGAGAGAAAAAATGTCCTCAGTGTAAGAAGGAGTTTAAATATATAGGATTTCGTCGAAAAGCGGATGCTTTTTTAGTAAGAAAGTTTAAAAAATTGTATTCTGAGGCAGAGTTTATTGATTTTGGAGATTTCAAGAAAGCGTTTTCAAAAAAAGAAGTAAAAAGGATTTTAAATTTTTAGATGAGAAACTTCTTCACTCTCTTAGAGATACTTGTTGCTACCTTTATTGTGATGGTTATTTTTGCCGCGATAATAGCAGTATTTGCAAATATAAGAGGTACAGTCCGTTTTGCAGAAGATGTTTTTGAGGGTGCTCTTTTAGCAGAGAGTAATCTAAATGCTCTTTTTTCTGAGGTAAGAGAAGATACCTGGGATAGCGGAGCACTCTCCTTAGGTTCGTATGATTTGGGTTCCTTAGGAAAATATAGCTTAAGCTATAACGTAGAACCTGTAACTGTAACCGGTCAGGAGTGTCGCAAAGTGACTTTTAACATAAGCTGGTGATGAGAAAGATAATGACTTTGGTGGAGTTGATTATTGCCGTTTCTTTGTTGGGGTTGGTAGTTCTGGCAGTGGGAACGTTTGAGGTGGCGGCTTTGAAGATGTATAAAAGACAGGATTATCGTGGTGAGGTTTTAGCTGATATTTCTTCTATTATTCATCATCTTGACAAGCGTTTAAGGGAAGCGATAGGAGATGTAGCAGATACAGATAATGTAGGAATAAGTGTAAACTGGCAGGCAGATATATCAGCTTGTAACTTCAATAATTGTTATGTGGATATAAGAAATGATTTAAGTAAAACTCCTTCAGATTATAGTGATGATACTATAAGAAGGTATGCATATAATTATTCTCTGCATACCGTAAGGTTCTATCCGGATGCATCCAACCTTAATCATTATACTGACCTATCTTCTCGAATTGTGGATTGTAAATTTTCTTTTGATACCTCGCAAGGAGTATTTAAAATTGAAGCTTTAAAAGGAAGATATCTACCTGATGAGGATGTTTCTGCGAAGAATCCGGAAGTTAGTATACCTTCAGTAAATTTGTTTTCCTTCTCCCATTCTCTAAATTAAGGAGGTGAAAATGAAGGTGGTAAAAACAGAAGAAATTTTTTTGGTTACTTCAAATGAAGTAGGGAAATTGGCTCAGATAACAGGGGTTATTGCGCAAAAAAATATAAATATTCGCACAATCTGTGCTTACGTTAGAGACAATCAAGCCATATTTAGGATAATTACTTCAGATAATTTAAGAGCAAAAGAAGTTCTCTCTCAAGACCATAATGTAGAGCTTAAAGAAGTAGTTTTAGTTGAGCTTCCTGATGAGATAGGTCAGCTTCATAAGTTGGGAGGGAAACTCAAAGAAGAAGGTATTGATTTAGAATATATCTACGGCACAACATCTTCTTCTCAGGTAGCTACTTTGATTTTTTCTTCTAATGATAATGAGAAGGCACTTAAAATCTTGTCTAACTTATAACTAATACTGAGTTTTTCCCTCCATAGGGGTCATCTTCCTGAAAGGGATTGAGGGGATCAGCAATCCATCGGTTAGCAGCCAGAAATTTATAGTGATACTTTCCCTTTTTAAGAGGAAAATTTAAGAACCAACTTTCCTCGTCTGCTTTTTTCATTTTATACTCTTCATCTTTCTGCCAACGATTAAAGTCGCCTACTATATAGACATTATTAATATCCTTTCCTTTAAAGAAAAAATAAGCCCATCCTTTATCTTGAGTAAGATTTATAATCTCTTCAGAAAGAGTTTTATAATCTTTTGCCCCACGAGATAAAGGCTTGTATTCAAAAATGCTTAATCCTTTAAAGGAGGCTTCTCTTAAACTTATATTCGTTCTAATTACTGTATTAAGAATGTTCCCTTTTAGTTCTTTTTTCATCTTTTCTACGAAATACAGAGAAAATTTAGCACGTTTATCAAGCTGAGTTATAAGATAATAAGGAGTAATTTTTTTACCCATCTTTTCTTCAACTAAATTTAGCACTTGCAGAAGGCTTTTTAGTGCTTTCAGAGAAAAAGGACACACCAAAAGGGGGATAAGAAGGTGTGAACTGGCCACAATGGCATTAAGAGAGAGAAGGCCCAAGTTGGGAGGACAATCAATAATAACATAATCGTAAGAAAAGGAATTTTGGGAGAGAATCTTATAAAGGAAAAATAGACGATCAGGAAATTGATTTATTTTGTGTTCCCACACACTTAAGCTGAGTCGGGAAGATAGAATAAAAAGATTATCGTTTCTTCTTTGGGCAAACTCTTCTATCCTGCAATTTCCCGCTAATGAGGCTTCAAACAACTTTACGATACCTTTATCATCATTATTCTTAATTCCCAGATAAAAAGTAGAATGAGCCTGAGGGTCCAAATCAATTAAAAGAGTTTTGTATTTCTTACTTAAAGCAAAGGAGAGGTTCGCGCTGGTGGTAGTTTTCCCGCAGCCTCCCTTCTGGTTAACTACAGTAATGACATTCATTCTACCTCCTTTTCTTTAAGTTTTATATCTTCAATCAGTAAAGAGACAGGGTTTCTCCTCAGATTATAAAAAGTTAATCTTATTTGTTTTATCTTAGAAAAATTTGTTAGGGAAGAACGACTTTCAAGGTTAACAAGAACAACTGCTGAGTTTGGGGCTTCCTTAGAATGATAGGCAATCTTTTTTTTATAAGGAGTAAGGACATTGGAATAATATTTTTCGTCTCTTACCACACATATTAGTTCTAATTTAGGTGAGGAATGTGTTAAAAATTTAAGATGAAGACAGAGAAAATTATTTTCTAAATCTATCGGTTTCTTTGTATTGAGGATTAATTCTTGCGGCCTGTTATAAGAAAGAGGAAGGTATATTGTTCCTTGGGAGAATCTTATTTTTTCTTGAGAGGTAGAGAATTTTATTGATTTTAGAAATTTGTTAGTAAGTAAGCTCAATTTAGGTTTTTTAAGATAGGGAAGAAGAAGTATTCTATAATGTTGAAAAAAGAGGAATGCACTGCCTAAGAGTATTAAGCAACCAGTAAGGATAAAAAATATATGTTTTTTCTTTTTTTTTGGAGGTTTTGAAAAAAAAATCTCTTCAATTTTTTTTATATCCCGATCAATCGCTTTTTCTCCCTTTATTTTCATTCTGCTATATATTAACATTGAATTGGGAGAAAATCAATTATATAAT
>Ga0164310_10000405_pt1 | contig 22737 bp, 14 predicted proteins | sample GuaBasSedimGuay1_FD_121795 | JGI IMG/M metagenome (GOLD analysis project Ga0164310, IMG submission 121795) | Subseafloor sediment microbial communities from Guaymas Basin, Gulf of California, Mexico - Guay1, Core 4569-9, 0-3 cm | ecosystem: Environmental > Aquatic > Marine > Hydrothermal vents... | reverse complement strand
CTGCTCCTAAAAACTTAGACAAACTTGGACATTTTTAGGTAATTCGCTCTCTGTTGATAATTCTATTGAATTGCAACTAGAGTCCGGGTTGAGCAGTCCGTTCAAGCAAGATGGATTTTACCTTTTGAAAAGAGGTGAAGCGATCTATCTCTTGCCATAATGATAAAAAAATTATCGACTAGCGAACTATAATTACTGAATAAACTATCCTATCAAAAAATGAATTAATAATCAATAAGATATCTTGTTTCAAAACGCAATTAGCAAGCGTGGGTAGAATAAAACCACCTATTTGAAGTAGCAGTATTTTAAATTTGCTCGGTGTGTCTAGCGAAAAATACCGTTTTCATGCGGTCACACTCAAGGAAAAGCGGATGTCCAAGGCATCTCTATATTGAAAAGTGAAACCGATCTGGTTTTCATTGAATTTCAGGGTGACTCGGACCCATTTTTTGCGAGTTATACTTTAAACAGCTGAAATTTGGAGCTTTTCTTTATTAGTAGTATACCTTACTGATTAGTCGCATCTATCTTTCAAGGCTGTAATCAACAGAAGTATAAAAAAAAGTAACGTCATAGCGGGTAGGATGAAAAGTATAAGCTTGTAGGGGTGCTTATCCCAATTTAAATTCTTAATTTAATGGCTGCCAGGTTTGGTGGGTTTCCAATTTGTGTTCCTACCCACCCTACAATTCATACCATTTTTATTTTTGAAACTGATAACTGACAAACTGAAATTATGACTAAAGAAACGAGCTTAGTTTTTGCACCGCATCCTGATGACGAAGTTCTAGGTTGTGGTGGTTATATCGCTAAACAACATAGCAAAGGCGTACCCGTCCATATTATTGTTGTGAGTAATGGGGCATTAGGGGTGCCAAAAGGGACTTCACCGGCAATTCGTCAACAAGAATGTTTAGCAGGATTAGCGCATTTGGATATAGATAATGTGCTATTTTGGGATTATCCCGATGGCGCGGTGCCACTCAGTGGCGATATTTTGCATGACTATCGGCGCCTTGTCAGCGAAATTAAACCAACTCATCTATTACTACCCAATCCGCAGGAATCCCATTCTGACCATATTCGCGTCACGCGGGGCGTTTTAAATGCTTTGGAAGGGCAGTGGCAGGGCACACTTTTGTTTTATGAAACGATACATCCCGCCCCCGTGGTCAATTATACGGTTGATATTACGAGCGAATTTGGTGCTAAGTTGCTTGCGATACAGAGCCATGCTTCACAACTCAAGCAATTTGATTATGTCAACAATATCCAAACTTTAGCCCGTTTGCGGGGCATTCATGCTAACAATGTGGCTGGGGCTGAAGCGTTTCTATTATATGAGTGGGATGGGACTTATCAGCATTTTTTTGAAACCCGCCCTTTCATTTCAGTGATAGTGCGTGCTAATGATATTGACTATCTTCGTCATGCTTTGAGCAGTTTAACGCGCCAGACTTATGAACAATTTGAAGTGATTTTGGTTTGGTTTGGGGATTATTCACCTTCGCTCAAAGACTTTGAGGTGTTAGATATTCGGTTAGTGCCTGGTAAAGCTTCGCGTAGTTTTAATTTGAATGAAGGTTTGCGTCATGCGCGTGGTGAATATATTGCTTTTCTGGATCAAGATGATATTTTCTATCCCCAGCACTTAGCTTCTTTACTGGCTGAAATTCATGGACAGCCTAAAGTTGACATCGTTTATAGTGGTTGTAAAGTGATCGCTTGCGAAAAGCAAGATAAGCGTATCAAACTCAAGAAAGTTATGGAAGTGATGAATCATGTATGGCAAGCGGGTCGTTTGCTGATGGGTAATTTGATTCCACTTCATGCCCTGCTATTTCGATCTGGGGTATTTCGCACCTATTCATTCGATGAAACGCTTGAGGTTTATGAAGATTGGGAATTACTAGCGCGTTTGAGCTTATCCCATTTTAACTTTGTCCATTTGGATGAAATTAGTTGCGAATATCGTATTTTCAACGATAACCAGGACCAATCTTACACGCAAGTCCATGAAAATAAAGGATATCTTGCCCATCGGGAAACTGTTTTGGCTAAAATACTCAAACAGATGGAGGTGAGTCATCTTGAGCAGATTGCTTCTATTGTCAAGGATTTAGGCACCGAACATGTCCACTTATCCACACAGTTAGCGAAACAAACTAAACAACAGCAGAACGAAATAGGCAAATTGAATTACCAATTAGCTCAATTTCAAGGTGTAGAGCAATTACTCACCCAAGCCTGTTTGGATATTGGCATTGAAGCAGGGGGACGAGAGGGGATTGCACAACTGATTGGGCGCACCTTGCCTCAGCAAACTTTGTTTTCAATTATTCTGCCTGTTTATAATACCGATCCTGCCCTTCTCAGCCAAACACTACTTTCGCTACGCAATCAGGCTTATAGTGCCTGGGAATTATGTCTTGTCGATGATGGTTCAGATCGTGCGGAAACCCAACAGATATTGCAAGCATTGCAAAATGATCCGGTGATAGCAGAGCGTTTACATTTTCATCGCCGCGACACGCAAGGCGGTATCGTAGCAGCCAGCAATGATGCCATTAAGTTGGCAACGGCACCTTATGTTGCTTTCCTGGATCATGATGATAGGTTGCATAGTGATGCATTACTGATTTTGGCTCTGAAACTTCAGCAGCAAGATTACACCTTGCTTTATACTGATAGCCGTATGATAGATCATGCTGGGAAAGTCATGCACACTTATCATAAGGCTGATTGGTCACCGGAAACCCTATTGCATATTAATTATGTCAATCATTTCACTGTTGTCAAGCGAGATGTTTTAAACCAGTTAGGCGGATTAGATTATGATGGGGCGCAGGATTGGAACTTATTACTACAATTAACCCATTTGCCGGATGAGCAAGTATGCCATGTGCGTCAAGCCCTTTATGAGTGGCGAGCGACAAAGGGTTCATTGGCTTACCAAAGCGGTGAAAAAAGTTGGGCTTTTAAGACAGCTAAATTGGCTTTGAAAGACCATTTCACGCACCGTGCCTTAGAAAATATTAGCATCACCGCTAATAAAAGGGCAGGTGGATGTATTTGTCAATGGCGATCTTCCTTGGCTCCGGTTGACATTATTATTCCAACCCATAGCAATCTCCGGGGACTTAAAATCGCTATCAGTGGCTTACTACAACAAACTGACTATCCTCAATTCCGTATTATCATTATTGCCAACCGTTGTTTGGAACCTGTACGGGATTATCTGGATACCTTACAATCTCATCCCCAGATTGAAATATTAGTCAATGATGACGAATTTAATTGGTCAGCATTGAATAATCAGGGCGTTTTAGCGGGAGAAAATCCTAACTTATTGTTTTTAAACGACGATATAGAAATAAAACACCCGACTTGGTTACGCAATATGAGTCGTTATTTGTCTTTAGAAGGAGTTGGTGCAGTCGGTGCCACTCTGTTTTATCCCAATGGACGCTTACAGCATAACGGCATCGAAACTGATCCAGAATGGATTGCCCGTAATATCGACGAATGGGGAACCAAAAACCCACTTCGCCTCACTCGCAATGTATCTGCGGTGACTGGTGCATGTTTATTGACTCAGCGGGAAATATGGGAAAAAGTGGAGCGATTTGAGGAAAGATTAGCGGTGTATTATAACGACGTTGATTTTTGTTTAGCCATCCGTCATCATGGACTCAGAATTGTTCAAGCCAATGATGTTGAACTCACTCATCATGAAAAGGCGACTTATGGCAGCGATGACAATCCGAAGAAACAAGCCCTCTCGCTCAAGGAAATTAACTTCATGATGGAAAAATGGACTGAGCAATTAACGGAACGCTATAAGCCCCGTTATGAGGTACAGGCGCAAAAGACGCGCATTTTGCAAGTTCCTAATGGTTAATATAGCCGGAAACACGCCCAAAGCTAAAACGAGGAAGCCGTTGCACGAAAAAGACATTGCCCACCCTACATTAAAAGTTTAAGTTATGCCCGCGTGCAGTATAACAAGCTGAACAAAGTGTTTAGTAATGATCACGAAATAACTTCCCGTTTTGTATTTTAGGAACGTGCCTGAAATAACTTCGACTTAAGGGTTGGAGCAAGGGATTACCCCTACGATATTTCAATTGATGTAGGGGCAAGACTGAATGGTTGCCCAAGTTATTTCAGGCACGTTCCTTAGTGGTTTCATCGAAAGGCTCGTGTTCTGATGCCATGAATTACCTCATTTAATGTTAAATCTCAAAGTGGAGAAAAAGAAATACTATTTTTGCCAAAAATAGTATTTCTGAACATTTTGAGCATTTTTTGTCATCTGGGCGGAAAATGACCGATCAAGACTTCCGGGAAACGATGCGTTTGTTGAGAAAAATCTTTTACCGTTATCGTGTATTGTGTTGGTTCGATTCCAAACAAATGTCCCCATGTGCCCTTTTCTAAGGTATCACTGGGGTAAGGGTAGTTGACGACATATAATTGATCACCATTGGGTAAGATTTCAGTTAAGCGCATGGGTAAGTTCAAAGCACCTTGATTCTGTTTAAGGGTAACGCTTTGAATGGGAAACAAGCCCTCACGTACTATGGCTTTGATCATAAACTCAGCATCGCTGGCATTGATTAAAACAGGTGCTTCATCATTTTTATGGACCAAAGCAGGATCAAAACCAGCGGCGAGTACTTGGGGTTGATGGCGATGAATGCCCAGTTGATGGGGTGCTTTGATACTCAGCGATTGGGGTGTGAAGGCGAGGGGTGGGTAATTTCCAATTTCTAAATTGGGGAAGGCGTGAAATTGTCCAACTTTATCAATGACTTGAATTCTAAATTGCTCTTTTTTATCACCGAAAAGATTGCTCAATGCGCCCACGGGAAAGGTGCCTGGTTCAAAAGTAAATACCGTTTCATAACGCTGATCACCATTGGGATAGGTGGCGATATGTGACATAATTAATTCAAAGTCGCCGCTGTTTTTTCTAAAATGCACCGTTTCTATAGGGGTTTTGCCAGGTTTCACTATCGCGAATATTTTCACGTTGGTATCCAGTAAATCAAGCAGTATGGGATCAAAGCCTGCCATTAAGACTTGAGGTAATGCACGGATGACACCTGTGACCGGTAATTCGGTGCTGTCAGGTTCAAGAACGGTAATAGGAACGGTGTATGAAGCCCGTTGTTGAGAAGTAAAGGTTTGTAAGATGACATGGTAAGTGCCGGTTTGGGTAAAAGTATGAGTCGGACTCAGATTGGTTTCGGTTTCACCATCGCCGAATTGCCAAACATAAGTTAAAGCTTCGTCCAGGGCATTGGGTTCATTACTGATACTAAAAAACACGCGCAATGGTTTTTCCCCAGAAACAGGATTAGCACTAAAGCGAATATCAGGTGCCGTTGATTGCTTATTCACTATAAGCGTTTGATTGCCCGTGAGTTGCTGAGATTTCGCATTCAGGGCAGTGAGTATCACAGTAAATTCACCTGCTTTGGAGTAAGTATGTGATATTGTGGGTTGCTCGGTCATCACTTCTTCACTTTTATCACCAAAATCCCAGCGTAAAGAAGTCGCTTCAAAACTATGAGGCAAACGGGCAACTAATAGATATTGCAATGGATTATCCAAAGCCGGTGACACCTCTATCGGGACATCAACAATAGCACTATTATCAGCAATGTCCAGAGCAATTTTGTATTTTCCCAGCTTGTTATCTTGAAAAGTCGTTGCTTCAATCCATAAATCGTGTTCATTTTGAGGGGTGTAACGCAAACGAGCATGAGTGCTGCTACCACTGTTATTATCTTGATGTAGAATCCGATTGAATCGGTCATACAAATATAGATAACTGTCAAAATCTTCTGAGATCATGTCAATCACTAATTCTTGACCGGCACTAATAGAACTAATGCGGTAACGATCCGTCACGGCATGAGTGCGAGTTTGAGAATAGTTATCTGATGGAATCAATTCGCCAGCAATGCTATTGGATACACGCAGTACGATGCTTTCTTCAGGAGGAGAGGTTATGAATAGGGTGGCAGATTGGTAGGCATAAGCATCCTCATTATCGCGTAGTGTCAAGCCGACGTTATATTGCCCCGCTGCTTGAAAAGTGTGCGTGACGGTATTAGTCGTTTCGCAGGTGACAGGGCTACCATCATTAAAATGCCAGCAGCGTTCGACAATGTCACCATCCAAATCTGTGTTAAAATCAGTTAAGGTAACAGTCGCCGGGGCAGTAAAATTTTCTGCTGTAAAATCAAAGGGATAGGCTGTAGGTTGACGATTAATAGCCCCTGCCAGGATTTCTAGTGTGTATGATCCTGACTCTTTACGCTGATAAGCCGTCGCTTCAATATAATAGGTACCATCTTCAGTCGCGTTAAAGACAATTTCAGCATGATTCGTATTAGCGGTGCGATCATCATTTGTTGCCAGCAAGGTTTCAGCGTTGATATCTTGAAACAAATATAAATAAGCATTAAAAGATGCTGACATCCGAATTGTTACCGTTTCGCCCGCCCTTAAATTCAAGCTGTATGCATCGGCTGGCGTAGCATTTCGCCTAAGTGACCAGGCGTCCTGGGTATCTAAGACACCATTCCATAATGCGCCTACATTTAAAACTTGCGCCTGGCTAAAATCGCCATCATCTTCTTCATCACGAGGGCTGGCTTGAGGGGGTTCAAAATTAAGTGATTGCTGACAATCACCCGTTTCCAGTTCTATGCATTCATATAATGCCGTAGAGGAATTAGTATGAATCTCGGTAGCGATTTGATTCGCCATTGCAACATCTGTCGTTTGAGCCACAAAATAAATGAGGCGTATTTGAGATTGTGCTGGCACCGTCACTTGGGGATAAATCCAACTTAATTGACGATTATTAAGGGTATGTGTGGCAGTGACCGGATTATTCACTTGTGAGTGGTAATGGAGCAATACCGGCTTAGGGCTTAAAACAACTTCTGTCACTTCAGAGGTGATTAAAAAATGCGCCTTTTTAGGTTCAGCGACGGTGTACTTTCCTGTTCCAAATTGACCGTAAATTTCTATATCTACCGTGATGGGGGTATCAGTTGAATTAAATAAGATTTCAGAAAAGCGAGCAAAATTTTGGGTTTTAGATACATAAACCTGTCGTCTGATTTTCAAACCACTGTCAGGCTCAGTAAAGAGGCTACTGTGAACTTCCCGACCATCGGGGGATAAGTGAGTGATATGACCGACATAATCGGTTCCATTGACTCGCAAATAATACAGTCCAGCATAAGCATCTCGTGTGCCCTGCATCAATACACCATTTGAGCCCACATCATATAAAAAACTCGTTCTATCAAACAGTTGCAATGAAAAACTGGAGCCTGAAAATACACATAATAACCAGGCATTTAGTGTTAGCAAAATTGATTTGTACATAAGTCATCCTATTAATGAAAAATAAGTACAACGGATTGGGGAAATAAACAGGGGAAATAAAAAATTCGATTTTTTGAAAAAATCGGATTTCGTAAGCTGGTTAATTTCTTTCCATAATCCATTGTACATTAGACTTATCCGGAAATAATTAATTCATATATTTCATGGACTTAATATAACCTGAAAAATAAAACCGGAAAAAATCAATAAGTTATAGCGTTTTTCGGTTGGGTGAGATACAAAAAAGGCTTGCGCGTGGGATTGCCCCTACAAAAGATGTATTTCACTCAAAAGGGAAATGCTATAACGTTCCGTCAATTTCAAAAGCTCTAAGAAATCTTTGTAACTTTTTGTAATTTGATGAGACTTTTGCTTTTCCTTCAAACGCTAAAGCGACTTCTGTTAATTTTTCTTTTCGTGGGTCATTTTTTAGGTCTGATATTTTTAAATGAATTATCATTTTAACCTATTTTTACTCACTCGTTTTCATTTTTGTCCTGTACAAAGAAATAAGAGTTAACCATTAAAATTATTTTACGCACAATGCATGCCAGTACGGCGCAAAACTTAATAATGTCATTTCATAAATTAGTGAAAAAAAGAGGGTATAATTTCCTTCAATATGCGCTTTATCCAGTGTTTCGTAATATTCCAATCGACGCTCAATTGGCAAAATCACAGCTGGAAATCCAAACTTCATTAATTCAAGATTCATCAATAAACGAGCCGTGCGCCCATTACCATCGACAAAAGGATGAATTTTTACTAAGTCACAGTGAAGTTTTGCAGCCCGTTCCACGGGATGACACTTTGAGGTTTGATATTCGCAAATAAGGCTTTCCATTTGCTGAGGAACATGAATAAAGTCGGGGGGGATATGTTTAGCACCGGCAATAATGACATTTATGCGGCGATATTGCCCTGCATTTTCATCGTCAATGTTTTTCAGTATCAATTGATGAATATTTTTGATCTGCCATTCAGAAACGATTTCGGCTTTTTGTACCAGTGCTTCAACAAAAAGAATAGCATCCTGGTGATTAATCACCTCAAAATGCTCCCGCAATGTTTTGCCACCCACCGTGATACCTTCCAATGCGACTTTAGTTTCCTTCAAAGTCAAGGTATTGCCCTCGATGGCGTTGGAATGATAAGTCCAACGTAATACTAAATCCTCATGTAGGTTATGTAGCACCGCTTTGGGTAAAGGACGATATTGATCCAGCTTTTCTTTGAGTAAATCTAAGTGGGATAAATTCATCAGGTATTAATGAGTCAAAATATAACAGAAATTTAAAAAATCTCATTTTTGAAGTGTGATAACATACTTATCTAACATATTAGCATGTTTTTGCAAAAAAGCCAAAACCTTTTCATAATCACTGATTTTAAAACCATGTTGTCGCGTTTGTGATTCAAAGTGGTAACAAACGGCATCTCCAACAAAATAGTTTTGGCGCTGATGTGTTAAACAGGCTAAGTTTAATTCAACGTCTTCAAGGCACTCGGTGTAAGTAGGATTAAAGCCCCCTATTTTTTTGAACAGTTGTTTTTCAATGAGTAAGAATGCTGCCGTTCCGCCAACAATATTTTTTTCGACACCACCAGTATAGAAATTGTAATAGGATTTTAAACCCTTTCGCTTTTTCGTTCATCATCCAAGTTCATCGGGGTTAATTCCCAAAGCGCGTAATTTGGCAGCCAATTGTTCCGCACGTAGTTGAGCTTGTTCTTTTTGCCGACATTCATATTAATGAAATATTTGACGTAGGGGCGAACATTCGTTATCGCCCTATTGAAAAGAGCTACACCCAAATTCGACTACCTCACTCAACCGTTCAACCAAATACAGAGGTAAAGAAATCAAAGGATAACAAATAGGCTGACGTTGTTTGTCAATGTGGATAACCACATCCTGTTGATTAACTGTTGGTAATGAAGTATCAAATCTAATTGCAAAGGGCGCTTGTTTGTTCCACATAAACTGATGCAAAGACTTCAAACGACCCGTCGCTCCAGACTTAACTTCAATTGGAATCAACTTTCCTTCCCGCGCAATCACAAAATCCAGTTCTGCATTGGATGAACGTCCCTCTCGCAACCAATAGGTTAATTCACGATTAGGCGTTTCCGCCAATAGTGCTTGTAAATGTTGCCCTATAAACTGCTCGGCTATGGCGCCTTCATTGACTAGCTTAATGTCGTCAAGTTGTGAGATAACTCGCCAATTTAGCCCACAAATAGCATTCATCAGACCCACATCAAGAAATAACAGTTTATAGACTTTTTCCTCAATATCTGCTTGTAAAGGTATACCTGAACAATGACTATGAACCACTTTACTAATAACCCGCGCCATAGATAATAATTCAAGGTCCTTCTTAAGCGTCGCACTTTGTTCTTGACGCGAAATATTGCTGTATTTTACTTTTATACCCACATTACGGGCAGCAAAATTGAATACATTGAGTATACGGTTGAGGTTTCTTGAACCGACGTATTTTGGGAAATCTTCACGATAGGTATCAATAATCGAATTATGTACTTCGCTAACATCACGATAGCTGCTCGTTTCGGCAAATACAGCGACGGCTTCTGGCATTCCGCCTACAAAATAGTATGTCCGTAATATTTGCAATAAGCGTTGGTGAGCTATTTTGTTAATCTCCTGACCTAGCTGATAATGGGTCACAATATGATGTAACTTATCTTCTCCTAAAGCACTTAGAAACTCAGTAAAGGTCATGGGACCAATATGTAAATACTGAACTCTGCCGACTGGCATAGAAAACAGGTGATCTGATAAAGTAAATTCTAATAATGAACCGGCACTAATGAGTGCTAATTCTGGTCGTTCTTCATAAAAATAACGCAGGGCGGGGATAGCTTCAGGAACAGCCTGAATTTCATCCAGAAACAGGAGTGTCTCATTAGTAATCCTATCCATACGCGGTAAAATTTCAATTTGTTGAAGAATTTGTTGGGGGTCTTTAGTAGAAAAAACCGGAGACAATTCCGGATAACGCTCTAAATTGACATTCACCAAAGTTCGCTGATGTTGCTTGGCAAATAACTCAACCAATGTGGTTTTTCCGACTTGGCGAGCACCACGAATAATAAGTGGTTTACGCTTTTTCTTATCGATCCATTTTTGCAGAAATTTTAATTGCAAACGTTCCATTGCCATACCTTTTTTTGAAAGAGATGTCAGATTATAGCATATAAAAACGTATTAGTATTATGATTTTATGGGTGTGTTTTGATATTGTTGGTTTCGGGGATGTCACTTCGTTAAAATCAAATCAAAAAAATCATCATCCAAATTCATCTGGATTAATTCCCAAGGCGCGTCACTTTTTGTTTCCTATCGTTTGAGTACAACTCGCTAACTAACCGACAGCATATCCAGTATGGATTCGCTTCAAGCATTTTCAGAATGATCAGAATAAAAATCTATAATAGCTTGAAGTATACCAAGAATCCGCTCCAGATTATCAAGAAAATACTTTTTCGCATCAATCAAAATGGTTTCGTTCTCAAGTTTCAGGAATTGCCACACCTCACCATTAGTCACACATCCAAAAATGGTTTCAATCGGTTGGTTTTCGGACTGATTAAAAATCCTAGCCCCCATCTAATCAGAAAACGCTATACTTCGTTTTTCTGGTTCCCAAACGCCGTGCAGGAACCCATTCAGGGATGACTCCGCATTCCACAATTCGGAAAGGGCGAGTGCAATGTAATGAGGTTTAGGTGTTTGAGCGAAAAGGGCAGCTCAACCTAATATTCAGTATAACAGATTGATGCAATAAACGGCTAAAACCCAGTTCATAAAAAAAAGCCCTAAGTCAAACGACTTAGGGCTTGAAGTTTATTTTGGAAATGAGGGTTTTAGCCTTTTGCATAAGTGGTGGGCAATAACGTTGCCCACCCTACATGGCTATCTGACTATTTAAGGTATAGAAGGAACTTCAAGATTTACTTGTTCTTCTTCTACATCCTTAATACATTTTCCATAGATGGTATGTGTTCCTTCATACCAACCACCTCCTCCCCACCAGCTTTTAGCACACACCTCGACGGAAGAACTAAGACACCATTGTCCATTTCCATTTTGGCTAATGTTATTTCTAGTTGAATCACCTTTGCCGGGGTTGTTCATGCGATGACGTACTTCTGTATACCCATTAGAGTGATTGCCACTTTTGTCAAGTTGACAATTGGCTGGTAAACAAGTACTACCATTCCTTGAACTACATTTTTTCTTGAGCGAGTTCTTCACATAAAAATACCCAAGTTTAAAACTACTTTTGTCATTAAACTCTTTTTGAACCGTCACCATTGTCACCATTGTCTTAATCAGAGGCAACCAAGTTTGGTTATATGCAACAAGGTTACTCAAAGCAGCTTGCTTCTTGTCCAAACAACGGCTCAAGTCACTAAAACACCATAAACCCGCATTGCGAATCATCTCAAGGTTACCCTGTATTGTGGTTTTGATCTGCGTCAAATACGATTTTTCCGTATGCGTGAACTGATTAGCAAATGACCCACTTAACCAGCCTTCTGCCAACATCCAATCACTATATTGCTGTTGATATAGCCCCATAAGTTCCGTCCTAGCCTTGATAATGTTCATAGGAACATCTTCTACTGTAAGCGGCACACCCATATTGCTATAAGTCATGGGCTTGAAACTTAATATCTGCTCATGCGTATTGACACTGTTTGCAAACTCAGACTGAGCATAGTTAATGGCATTATTCATGGCTTGTTCGCAAGATGATAAATTAGTCAATGAACAGTTAAGAATCGAAGAATCACCAAAAACATTGCCTAATTTGGTCACGTCACCACCTATCTGGTGAGCACTTAGCGTAATTGAACCGCCCTGTATTGTGGATTGATTCAATTTTTTCACAGTCGCCTTGATATCAAACATCTTATAAGAAGCCCCTAGTGATGCAAAGAAGGTTTTCTTATACTCCTCACTACTGAAGTCAAATTTCATAGCAACAAACAATCTTCCACCAATATCAGCCTGATATACAAAACTGTTTCCGCAGGCATTGATGAAACATCGTTCTCCATTATCCAACATTTTCTGACCATATTCATTCAACCCTTGGTGATTAAATTGCTTATGTAACCAAATTTCAGATTTAAGAACCATCGATTTGGACAGTTTGGTTTCCTGATGCTTTACAGCAAATTCACTGTGTGCATTGAGTTTGAAAATCGTGGCACTGATATTGAAATCGACTGTGATGCCTAACTCTTTTTTCAGTTGTTCATAATTACTGACCAAGTTGAAATCAAGTTTTGCTTCACCGCTACCAATTTGCGCGTTATTTCCATTTAAGCAACTTTGTGGCTTGTGCAAATCGCGTTGTTTATCATAGCCAAATCCTAATGAAGGAATAAAATCACTTCTACCTTGAGGATCAAAATCGACTGGTGAACACTCTACCCTACCCGTGCATGATAATGGGTAAGACGGAAACGCATTATTTGGATCATTAGTCTGAAGCGTCAAAGTAGCAGTGCGTAGCCCGTTAGCCTTAGGTTGACATTGCACAGTCATTTCTTTGGGAGGACCATCGTCAGGAATACTCAAAGAAGAGGGTGGTAGTATGCTAAAGTCATCAGAATGCGTACCGTTAATGTTAAAATAGTCAACTTTTAACTCAGCATCACCGACTTCTGCACAGGCAATAGCCCTGGTAGCCTTTGTGCCAATCTTGACATCGCCAAAATTTAACGTTTCGTTTGGCTTTGGAACAGAACTATATTTTGCTGCTACAAGTTCGACTATACCTTCACATTTCAACGCAAAAGATGGCCATTCGTTATCAGGAGCATTTGTATAAAGTTCCAAAGTCGCTTCACGTATTCCTTTAGCAGAAGGAGTACATGCAATAGTCATCCTTTGTATACCACCACCATCAGGAATATCTATAGAATTTGGCAACATAACTTCAAAATCACTTGCATGTGGACCGTCAATGTTAAAATAGCCAACTTCTAAATCGGCATTACCAATTTCCATAATGGCAATTTCTTTTTTAACAGTTGCATTTACAGTTGCTTTGCCAAAATCTAAAGAGTTTGTTGGGGAAAATTTAACGTTTGGTTCCCCTTCTTTAATACCAGTGCATTGCATAGAATAAGTATGCGTACTACCATCATTGCTGCTAATCTGTAAATCAGCCGTGCGTACCCCTTCACCTGAAGGCGTACATTGCACCGTTACCGTTTTAGCCGCTCCACCATCAATAATGGTAAAGGGGAGTGTTGTCAATAGACTAAAGTCACCAACATCGGTACCTGTAATGCTATCCAGTCTAATTTCCAAATCGGCATTGCCTTTTTCGGAAATTGTAATATCTTGCGTGACAGGCGTACCAACAGTGATACTACCAAAATTAATGGAGCTGCCCGATCCTGGTAATGAATAATAGACAGGCGGATTTTGGGTAGCAGTACATTGCAAGGAATAGCTATGCGTACCATCATTGCTGCTAATCTGCAAATTAGCCGTGCGTACCCCTTCACCTGATGGCGTACATTGTATCGTTACTGTTTTAGCCGCACCACCATCAGCAATGGTAAAGGGGAATGCTGTTAATATACTAAATTCACTAGCATGGTTCCCTGTAATGCTAGCCAGTTTTATTTCCAAATTGGCATCGCCATCTTCAGTAATGGTGAGATTTTGTGTGACAGGCGTACCGACTGGGGTGCTAAAACTAAGAGTGCCGCCCGATGCAGGCGTGGAAGAATACTTAGGACCATCAGGTTCTTCAGGAAGCTCATACACCTCAATAAGCCCTATTCCAGGACTGGATTTTGGACTAACTTGCATAGTATACAAACCCGACGATAAAGTGATTATCATAGCAGCATCCAAACTACGTGCAGGTGCCCATCCAGTTTGTTGTAATTCAGCAGCACTCGGATCCGTACCCCAATTATCATTGCTATAAAGCAAATTGCCTTCAGGATAACTTTGCACTTCTAATTGTGGATCAAGAACACCATCGACACTTGCGGCACGAACAACAACCCGCTTGGCACTACCACTGATAAACAGTCCTGCAATCATGTAGTTCATGGAATCGGTTTGGACAAAACTACGCGTGCTGATACCGCCCAGTTTAGGGCTTTCCGTTGAATTAAGTTCATACACCTCAATCAGACCAACCCCAGGTTTATCCACAGGACTGACTTGCATGGTATATAAACCAGGCGATAAGGTAATTATCATCGCTGCATCTGAAGTACCATTGGGTGCCCATCCCGTTTGTTGTAATTCAGCAGCACTCGGATCCGTACTCCAATTGTCATTGCTATAAAGCAAATTGCCATCAGGATAACTTTGCACCTCTAGCCGTGGATTAAGCACACCATCGACGCTTGATGCACGAACAACGACACGCTTAGAACCCCCATTGATAAACACCCCTGCAATCATGTAGTTTGCGGATTCCGTTTGCACAAAACTACGGGTGCTAATACCTCCCAAGCGATTATCGGCTTGTGCTGATTGAACCAGCCCCATACTCAGGGCGAGCCCTAACAACCCCATCCCGAAGGCTTGTGGTTTTCGGTGAATACTGTTTGAAAACAGTGATAAAGGCCACAAAATAGGCCACTTAAAAGTCATAAAAATTCTCCTTATGAAATAAAGGTTAAAATTCAGAAGTTACATATTAATATTTTTCACTAATAAAGTCAAATAATTGTTAATACCTGGAAAAAAAGTTTTTAAAAGATTTTAAAAAGTACAAGCCTATTACACGTTTTAGCAAGCGTAGGGTCAATGCCATTAAGTTAAGGAATATTTCTTGGAATCCAAACCGTAAGTAATGGATTATTCGGTTTAAAATTAAAGAAGTTCCAAATCTAAAGGTTTGGATTCCAAAGCTTAACTTAATGGCAGTGACCCTACGCGAGCTTATGCTCGTTTATTCATTTTAGAGCTTCCCGTTGGGACAAAACGTTGCGGATTTTCTTTTTGACGTTCTATATAATACTGAACGAGCTTAACCGGATCATTATCACATTTAGCATAAATACGACGGCGTGCTTCCCAAATACATTCCAAAGTCGGTTCTTTAATCATCAGTTTCTCCTAAAAGTTCAAGTGGTGTAGTCAAAATAGGAACATATAACAATAAAAGATTATTGACATATCTGATATGATTAAACTTATTGGCATTTGCCAAATTTTTGCAGTTCCAAGACAACAATATATCACACTTATGGTTCGATGCGATAGCCAAATGTAAAGCATCTCCACTCGTATCGTCTGGCATTAGCTTATGTTGCAAGTAGGTTTTAACAATGAGTGCAATTTCCTCTTCAATCGGTAGAAAGGTCAAATCATCTAATAACGCCAGACAATTTTGTCTTTTAGAATCGGGGTAATCACCATTATTTAATTCATTAATAACTGCTTGACTACTAACCAATTCATAAGCATTGCGATGATTATCCCACCATTGACGAGTCCATTCTTGACGAGCGACGGCTGCCGCATCGGTTCTATTTTCATAAGGGCAAATTTAATGGTACGAATTATATCCACATAATCAACTTGTTCATCACCCACTATCATAAATATACCACTACGAATAACGATCTTTTCCTGCTGTTTTTTAGTATTCGTATAATCATCAAGTCAAAGTCAAACCTGCCATGTCTGGTTTTGAAGTTGACTAAGTTATTTCATGCACGTTCCTAACAAGTTTGAGAAACCTGCTCAAAAATGGATTGAATTTGCTTTTTAAACCATTGCGTTTGAGAGAGTTGGTTCTTATTCAGATTTTGCCTTTCGCTTAAACCTTTACCATAGTCTTTAGCTGGAAATACGGTGTAAAATGTTTCAAAATCATTGCTTTGTAGTAATGCTAAAATACTTTTAGCATTGTTTTTAAACGATTTTTTCAATTTCGCTTGTTCATTTTCCCTAAAAAAAGGATAACCATTTCTTGCGCCCACAATGCCTAAAATAATACTATCTTTTTGAGCATTTTTACACGCTTTCAATTGTGCAATGTATGCCGCTTTATCAAAATCCTGTTGTTTTGATTGATAATATTCCGCCAAATTATCAGGATGATAGAAATAGTTTTCGATGCTATAATATTTGAGTATCAATAAGTTTGGATAGATACGACGTATTAACTGTATTTCTTCATCCGTCAAAAAATCTCGATCAATTAATCCATAATAATGCAAATTTTTGGATTTAAAAAAGACATCGTTCTTGTCAATCGCTATAAAAAAAATCGTGTTTTCTATGCCAACGTTATTATAAAACGGGGTATCCGTATTTTCAGAAAAGACGATCCTTTTTCCCGCCATGATTTTGGAAAAAAATTCTTTATTGACGGCTATCTCAAAAATTTCATATCGATTTTTGAGTTGCGGTAGTAAAGTATGAGGTTGATCAAAATTGAGCGCATCAAAATCAATAATGGCAGCTTGTTCAAGATCATGAGCATAGTCAATAAATCCAAGCGAATGGCTTGCTGTCCATAATTGGCAACCGTCGGGTAGCCAGTTTTCCACAATTTCTTTTAATAAAGCATATTGGAGTTTAGTGTTCAAATGCAAATCCATTTCATCCAAATAATAAATCGTTTCCTGATACAAATCTTTTCGACTCAAGAAGTTGATTAAAATATTGAATATTGCCTTTTCACCATGACCAAGATAATTGTAGTGAATTTCACTGTCGCCTTTTTTAAAAAGGATCGTAGCCACTTTATTATTCAAGGGCGGAATTAATTTAAGTAGCGATAATTGGGTGCCATTATCATCACCAAAAATGCGTGCAAAAGCTTCATTGATCGGGTTGATATATTGTTCTACAATCTGGGTGGCATATAGTCTTGAGCCAAAAACATCTTCCAAGATCAATTCTGCAATCTTTTCAATATCGTTTTCAAAACGGTTATCCCTTTCGATATACATTTTTGGACGATCAAAGTCTTTTTCAAACTCAATCGGGTTCATTTGCCCAAGGGCTTTTCTCAGTAATTGAGGCACTTGCCTTAAACTACTTCTACCATAAAATGCCGTTGAACTTACATTTAAAGGCAAACTGTTATTATCATGCCGAGTTAGGATTTCCTGATTACTGAGTGTGATAGTCACATGAAAATCTTTTTCCGGCTCTTTTCGATAATAGGCTGATTGCAAAATCGTCTCATCCTTCGCCTTAGATGAAATCGCCTCAAACGCATCAAAAATACAAGATTTACCGCTTCCATTGGCACCAATGAGTAAAACCAACTGTTGCTCATTTAGTTCAATCGTGAGATCAGTAAACCTTTTGAAATTCACCAATTGTAATTTTTTTATAAACATGCTTTTAAATTTTGGGATAAGGTTATTTCAAAAGCTGGTGAGATTGGAGCAAGCGTAGGGTGGGTTTTGCTATCGCCCACCTACAATTTACCCATCCTACGCTCGCTCATGGTATTGCAAATCCCATCCAGCAAAGGGCGAGTGCAATGTGTTTGGAATCCATCACAAGATTTACTCAAATGACGTTGGGAACGAGGGAATGGTTTGTTAGGGGTGCGTACATAACTCAGTTCAATTAAAATTTTTGCTTCTGAAGTTCACGCAGAAGTATCTCAGCAATATTCTTTCCCATAATAACATTACCATTTGTATTAAAATGGCAACAAATATCAGTATAAAGGTCTTCCGTTGAATCTTTGAAAATCATACTCAAATCATAGAACGGAATTCCATCCTTTGAAAGTTGTTCACCCTTTGAAATTAAGTGTGTATAGCCTTCTCTTGCGGCAATGCCCCAACCCAAATTTGGATCGAATGCCATTTTTTTCTCTTTATCAGATAGTGGTTTACTACCTTCAACATATTGATTGGGTTGTAGTACATGGATGTAAATTAAACGGTTTGCCTGACAGATCGCATAGAGCATTGTAGAAGCCTGTTGCCAGATATTAGCAACCACTTCATAAGGGTTGCCATTTTGATTTTGGAATAGAGGACCACGAAACTCATTTGACATTGTTTTTTGGGTTTCAAAGGTTAATTTATACTCAGTTTTCTTGATTTCTATCAAACTGCGTTTCGTCCATAATTCACCTAATAAATTGAAGAATATACTGTACTTAAAAGGGAAACTTTGGGTGAAAGAGAGTACACTCAATTCAGTTTCATACAAGCTATAATGGGCATAAAGGTGTTTGGCTGTCTGAAAATCAAGTTGATTAGTCATTTGAGTTTTTGACATTAACCCTATGTGAAATCCAGATGGGAAAATTGGGTTAATCTGGTTATTGATATTGTCATTAGCCAATGCCAAATCATTAAAACCATCTATATTTAAAACGGCATCAAATTCAAATCCAGCTAACAAGGCATATTGTACATGGAACAATTGCTGCGGCTGTTTATAGCCTCCAGTAGCCAAATTGACTAAAACCAGTTTTTTATCGAAGCCAAACTTTTCACGTAAATATTGCTCAAGGAACTTTTCTGTTATATTGGCAAATATTTCCGCTACACTGCCTCCCACTACTGCAATCACAAATTCGTTCTTACCTTTTTTATATGGGTATGGATGCTTGGCCATTGACAGCATTCCATACTCATTAAATGGTTCCGCTATTTCGCCCCATGGATAAGCACCAGGACGACCCACATAGCCAAGATATGGGTGAAAATTATAAAGTTCTGGGGATTGGGTGGTTTGTAGTCGCTTTTGTATAGCAGCTATTCTGGCTAAACGTTCGTTTTGGAAAGCAGCATAAGAAAATTCTTTTTTTGTTAAAGATTGAAACAAGAAAAAACTTGACACTTCCAGTAAAATTAGCGTGAACAACAATGTGAGGGTATAACCCAAAAAAAATTTCAGTTTCATTAAATTCCTCTGATAGCATAATCAGTAAATCGAAAAAACAATAGAATATACAGGGGAATTATTTCATTCCTTACACACATTAGGGATTATTGTTAATTCAATGAGTTATAGTGTTGAACACAGCGACGCTTTGTCACCTCCGCACTTAATAATACCCAGATATGATGAACCCACTGAATTCAGGGTAGCAGAGCGTAGGGTGAGTGAAAACGAAACCCACCATTCATCAATAAATACGATAATCATTTTATTAATTATCAGGTTGTGGTGGGTTGTAACGAAGTTCTTACCCACCCTACATTTACTGAGTAGTTACCGCAGATCAAAAATCCGAGTTTTTCAAAAATCGCTTAAACATCGTATGTTCAGAGTTTTGTAAGAACCTCAAGATTTAAAACCAACAACACAAAAACAGGGACCATTCGGGTGATCGGGCTTTTCAAAATGAACTTCTAACCGTTCAAAACCAAAGTATTTTAAGCAAGACAAAATATCTTGTCTCGACATCCACATACTAAAATGACTTGTGCCACCACAAAATCCCGTTGTACTATGAGCCGCCAAATTTTGGTAAGGATGCTTATATAAGGTATGATTAAAACCCTGATATTCTTGAGTCATGACTTCAGAAAATCGCACATTGACATCAGGATTATTAGTCTCTGGATCATAATAATGTGTCCATATCATCACCTTTTTCGTTTTTTGGGCGATCAAGTGAATGAGTTCAGCCGGATTATGCATATGATACAATACACCGCTGGCAATGCAGGCATCATACACATCCTGAGTTTCCTTGAGATAAGAAACAAAATCACCCAGTAGAAATCTGGCACGTTGAAGATTTAATATTTCCTTTGTAATCAAGCACTTGAGATAAGCACGCGAATTAGCTTCAATGGCAATAATTGAACTCGCGCCCATATTTTCAAGCATATAGGTGTGTCCACCTTCAAGCGGTCCTAATTCAAGAACATGACAATCCTTGAACCCACCCAGTAGTTTTTCAGCCCAAACGATTCTCTCATCGTGAAATAATGGATTCTTACCACCGCCCTTTAATGTGGGTATCAGAGGCGGTAATGAAGACCATTCCCCTTTGAAAATATCAAACGCGTTTTGATGAGTAGGAAAAGTATTAATGTATTCGTCTAATATATTCATATTTGTTGTTTCCTCATTGTACCCCTATTCACTAAGCTTTCCAAACAGAAAAATATTCAAGCTGATTATTTTCCCCAATGCTAGCAAACACACAAGTAGTTTGTAATTGTAGGAATTCGAGCGATTTTAACATAAATTCACTAAAAGATGATGAATCCCAAACGTGAAAATGTCCATACCTATTTTTTTCACGTAGCGAGCTTATATCGTCTGTATCAGATACTTCAGTCACATTTTTTTCGTATTTCTCCAAGAAATAGGCAAAAGGGGTGACTTCTAAATCTTCTAAATCTTTGTCAAAGATACAATCCTTATCGGGAACTGAAATAACAACATAACCCCCTGGTTGAGTTATCCGAAAGAGTTCTCTTATGACTTTAATAGGATCAGCAACATGTCCAATTAGATGATTGAATATGACAAAATCAAAGCTTTCAGAACCAAATAAAGATAGCCCCCCTTTATCCAAATCACAAATATGCTTCACCTTTACCCGATCATTCACATTTAATTCTGGAGAATAGGTAATACTTTCTGGTTTAAGCCATAAATCATTGTATTCCAGATTGCAATGCCACGGAATCGCAGCCACTTGATGAAAAAAAGCACCTATTTCTAAGCCATTACCTTTCAGCAAATTATAACCCTTTTTGCGATGAACAAAATAATTATCATTTTTATAAACAGGGTTTATTGAAGCCATCAATTTTTGCCAAACAGAAAAATACTCAAACTGATTATTTTCTCCGACATTGATAAACAGACGAGTTGTTTTTATCTGTAATAGCTTAAGCGCATTCAGCATAAATTCATTGAAACTCTGCGAATCCCAAACATGAGCATGTTCACGTCGGTTTATAACACTATTGAGATAATCCTGTAATTGATCAGGATTCAATTTGAAGACTTCAGGATGTACAGCCCGTAAAAAGTCTATATAATGTTCCTCCGTCACGACAGTCACATTATTTTCATATTCTTCTTTCAAATGGGCAAAAGACGTTAAAGAACGATGCTTATCAAAAGTAAAATTTTTATCGGGGGCTGAAATAACAACATGTCCTCCCGGTTTTGTGATTCTAAATAATTCACTTATAACTTTAATGGGATTTGCTACATGTTCAATAACATGGTTTAATATGACAAAATCAAAACGTTCTGCCTCAAATAGGGATAAACCGACTTGATCCAAATCGCAAATATAATTGACATCAACGAGCGCGTCAATATTTAACTCAGGAAAATGTTGAATTATTTCCTCTTTCGACAGGGCATCACAGTATTCAATAGTACAATGTGCAGGAATGACAGCGGGTTGATGAAAGGCACCAATTTCTAAACCCTGCCCTGTGAGCAGATCGTAACCTGCCCGTTGATGGGTGAAAAGTGACATTTATTTTCCTTTATCAGAAGCAATTGACGGCACTCTAGGAGGCCAAGCATACGCAAAGTCTTCCGCATCTAAAGTCAAATTAGGGCTATAAGCCGGGTCTGCCATTAAAAATTGGGGCCAACGACTTTTCATGTAAGCCCGTTCTTTTTCATAACGCGCCTTCTTTTCAGGGGTGTCTTCATAGCCTCGGCTTGCAGATTCGTGGTGATAGAGTTCGGCGTAGGGTGTCCAAACGATCCGTAAATTGTGTTCATTTAATTTTAGACATAAATCGACATCATTCAGGGCAGTTCCTAGGTGCTCTGCATCTAAGCCGCCCACCGCTAAAAAGTTGGCTTTACGCATCACCATACAAGCTGCCGTCACTGCCGAAAAATTTTGAATCAGGGCTGCCCTTCCAAAATAACCCACATGCCCTCGTGGAAAACCTTTATGGGCATGTCCAGCAACACCGCCGATGCCCAAAACTACGCCCCCATGTTGTAAAGTATTATTGGGATACCATAATTTTGCACCGACAGCACCGACTTCGGGGCGCACTGCATGACTGACCATTTCTGATAGCCATTCACGGTTAATGACTTCTATGTCATTATTGATCAAGCCAATAATTTCACCTTGTGCTTGTTCAACGGCTTGATTGTTCATATCAGCATAGCAGAATGGATTGGGATAGTCAATAATACGCGCTTTGTCATTCTTTTCCAGTTGCTGCATATAATCCAAGGTGGCGGGATCGTCGCTATTGTTGTTAATAATCAGGATTTCAAAGTTATCATAATCCGTCTTATTTAAGATGCTTTCGACACAACGCTTCAGAAATGTTAGGCTATTGCGCGTCGGAATAATGAGGCTG
>Ga0164310_10000404_pt1 | contig 22763 bp, 43 predicted proteins | sample GuaBasSedimGuay1_FD_121795 | JGI IMG/M metagenome (GOLD analysis project Ga0164310, IMG submission 121795) | Subseafloor sediment microbial communities from Guaymas Basin, Gulf of California, Mexico - Guay1, Core 4569-9, 0-3 cm | ecosystem: Environmental > Aquatic > Marine > Hydrothermal vents... | reverse complement strand
CAATTAAAGTTTTCTTGTTTGACTAACTGCTCCGTTTTCAGAATTCAAGAGGCGAATCTTTTTTTCTTACGGGTGGCTGCTAGTCAAATTTCAAGAATAAAAAAAATATTAATAACCTGCTAGAGTCCAAACTTGCCCTAGAAATATCATTCTGATTTTGATCCATTGAATCCCCGCTATTAAGTACGGATAGATAATTGGTGACATTATCAAAGTCCAGATTGTTAAGAATAAAACCACTATCACAGTGATAGCAATCCCTCTTAAAATTTTATCTAAGTTAAAATTCATTTTTTTAACCGTTCGTAGATCTTGAACACTACGATTATGAATTCTAAGTAGATCCTGAACATTAATAAAAACACAGGTATGATGAATATCATTAAAATGTTCGTTATCCTACTAATAGATGCCCAGATCGCAGCGATCATTGCAAACCCTGCTAAGATTACCCCTAAAAACCATAGTACTTGGATTAATCCAGGTGTTACCATGTTGTCGAAACTGAAAAAACTTGTCTTTAAGTCTGCCATTTTATTTCATCACCTTTTTTTTCTGTTGACAAAAGAAATGATACGCCACGTTTGCTAGGAAGAAAGTCCACCATCCAAAGAATAAGAACACTAAAAAGTGACCCATCATAGTTGATTTGTTTCTGGTTAATAACACATATGCCGGTGTTTCATCTTTGATATCATAGTCGTTTGCTTGATACATCTTAATCTCATTTAATACTTCTTTACTCACATTCATTTTTAAAACCCTCCTAAGCCATAAAGACGACTTATTAATAATACCACTAAGCCACTGACTAGTGTTATATAAAATAATATTTCAATTGTTTTTTCTGTGTCTGATTTCATCTTATTCATTCCTCATCTTATCAATCTCTATCTGTACTAGGCAAGCTTTCCTTGCGTTGTCTTGATAGATCTTTCTTATTGTGTCCACATCATCGTCTTCTTCTAATTCGATGTTGTAGCCTACTTTGTAGCTTTGAAACTTGTTACTCTTGGTTGCTTCAACGGTTAATTCTTTGACTTTAGCCATTATAATTCCACCTCGTGTATTCTGAAATATCCAACCACGTTATCGTCATAATTGGCATGACCACAACTAGGACAAATAAATGCAGTATCGTGATTTGTTTTCTTTCTTGCTTTTTCTATTGAAAAGGGTCTCTTACAATTTTGACAAATACCTATTTCTACTGTGAGTTCCATCTTAGTCCACCATCCAAGCGATTGTTTCAACTTTTGAAGTGTGCTCTTTCTTGATTGCTTCGGTCATACGTATGATTGCTAGGGTTGATAACCCTTCTTTTAATTCTATCACTATCTTGCTCATTTTAACATCCTCTTATGTAAATTATTATTGCCTGTCTCGCCGGTTCGATTCAAACGGCACCCTTCAAGCATTAAGTTGTAGCATTCGTCACAAACAGATACATTATGCCATTCATCGTATCGTTTTAAAAAACTCTTAGTTCTAACCCATTGTTTTGCTAAATTGTTATCCCATTTTGGCATTCGTCCAAAGGGGGTTTTCGTAAAACATTTAGGGCATTTACCTATGAAGTCGGGATACTCATTAGTTGCTTTTTTGAATGGTACTTTAACGCTTATCTGTGCGCCTCTCAAGGTTTTCATCCTCTTATCTTTGTTCTTATTCTCTATTTTCTTTTTTAACAACAATTCTCTTGCTGATAGTTTTCTAATTCTTGGTGCCATTTGTTCCCAACTCATCTTGTAATACCTCTTTGATTAATTCTTTGATTTCTTCTTTGCTATAACATAGTTGTTTACTTGTGGTGTCTGCGTTGTTAAAGTTCAGCTCGTTTTTGTACAAGTAATTGATCGTGTTTTGTAGTTCTTTTTTTATTAATTCTTTCATAGTCTTCCCTCGTTTTCTTCGTTTTCATACATTCTTTTTGCTCTTCTACACTCATAAGTTTCAACTTTCCCTAATGGTTCTTGCTTAACTGGTTCTAAGGGCTTGATAACACCTAATCTGTGGGCTTTTATCACTGCGTTAAAGGCTTGTTCAAGTTCGTCGATCTCTTGTGTATGGGCTTTATATCCTCTTTCTTTGATCATGGATATGATTGCGTCAAACTTTATGGTTTCTCGTTCAACTATTTTATCAGTTGAGGTCATCATTCTGTCTTCAACCCAATGGTCGATGTCGCTTGCACCTGCGGTTGGGTATCGGGCTGTTAATTGTTTTCTTAGTTCTTCTCGGTTCATTGCAATCCCTCCATTGTTTCGTATACATCACTCATGCTGAATCTTTTATCTCTTAGTAATAGGTTTTTTAGTCTTGTTTTGTTTAATGAATCCATTTTATTCATCTCTCCATTCCCATGGTTTTAATAATAGGTTGAATTTTTTGAATCCTTTCTTGAACATGTTGGTTCTTGCTTTGTTTAATTTTTGAATTAAAGTTTTTTGTCCATATAACCCGCAGGTTCCGTATGGTTTGTTCTTTTTTTGTTCTTCAAGTTGTATCATTACGTCGGTTTTCATTTTAGTAGTCCTCCATAATTCTTGATACGTCAGTTGTTCCAAATTCTGATGCTACAAATTCTTTTACTAATTCTTCTACTTCTTCGTCTTTTGTGATTACATTAACAGTTTTTCCTATACTTATGATTTTGTTGTTCACTAACATTACAGTTCCAAAGTCTTTGTAGTTAAATTCTGCGTTGTTTAATGCTGTTAATATTTGTTTATTTTCGTCTTTCATGTTGATTCGCCTCCGAGCATGTTTCATCTCCGATAATATTAAAATAGTTTACTAGTATATAAAGGTATAGGGAATTTGTAATATAGGTTACAGAATATAGTTTAAGCCTTTTTAGTAAAACAATGAAAGCAGATGTGCTGATTAGAAGAAATAATGTGCCTGCCACAACCAGGACACCAAATGTTATAGATCACTTCCTGTACCATTCAACCTTGTAAGTGTCACGATAACCATAGATGTGAAACTTGTAGATCTTATAGTTTTCAAACCCAGACTTCTTAAAATTCCTAATTAAATGATCTTCAGCCTTGTTTAATTGTTTATGAGCTTTACTTCTCCATTTACAATTATGCTTTACTTCAAATAGTAAGAAATATTTTTTATGATGTCCGCCTAAATGTAACGCGATATCATCTAATTGCCCTTCAAGGTTCACGCCATCGCGCTTGTAGAAAGGCATCTCTTTGCCGACTGAGAAATAAAACCTGTTCTTATTCTCGTCTTTTTTGTCTCTTAATCTGTCGTAGATTAGGTCTACTAGTCCATTGTGTTTCTTCTCTTTGTTGTTCGTTTTAATCGCCTTCGTACACTATTAGTTCTTTGGGTTGTAATAAGTAATGAAACGCTTGATATAATTCTTCAGATGGGTTACTAATTCTAGTATAAAACTTTGAATCGTTATACTTAGTATAACTAACCATAGGACTAGCAGGGCAACAAACCCCACTAGCAATCTCGTAAATCTTGAAGTCTTTATCCATGTATTTGAATCCTCTGCCATGAGACACCTCTGCAATGATTTCTAATTTACTCATTTAGATCTAAACCCTATCACTGGTTTTTCGTTCACTTCATAACTATAACTCTGTGTTTTCTCATTAAAGAAATATTTGACTTTATAGCCAAGTGCTTCGTAATGGTCTATATCTTGTACCATCTCTGCGATCTTATTGTATTGATCGCTTAAAGCTCTGATTTGTTGTTGGTATGCCTTCATAGTTGTACGCATGTAATTAAAGAATTCTTTGCCGTCAACTACTTCATCTATACTCTTCTCGTCCATTTTTTATCACCTTTGATTCTGCTCGATAAATTTTTTTCAAACTTATCGTGGTACCACAATCAAGGCAATTGTATAGTTGAACATCTTTGTATTCAGCTATTCCTTCTTGAGTACCGATGTATTTGAATGCTGTATCTGCATCACAACTAGGACAGATACCGTTAACTATCTCTTCAATATCTTTCTCTTCCATCTAATCGCTGTTCCTAGTAGGCTCTGTCTATCTATCACTAATACTATAAATTTGGTGTTATCTATTTTGATACGTTTTGTCGCCATTCAATTGTCCCGTCGAATCGTTGGAGTGGAATGTTAGGGGTGTCACTTGCTTCACCTCTTTGAAGGTTGTCACTCCATTCGACGTTGATTCTTCCCAGCTCATCGAGCCACATCCTCATTTATTTTTTACAACGAAGAAGTTTAAGCTCATGCCTAATCCTACTTTGAAGAATGGGATCATAACTCTAACGGTTGGTTTTTGTTCGTTCATACTGAAGGTTACATAAAAGAATTTACTCACTATTTTCACTATTTGTTTTGCGTTCATTTTTTTCCTCGTAATGTTATTTTTTCTTTCCACCTACTCATATTTTTTAATGGTGAAGATTGATAGTTAAAATCTTTTTTCCTATGGCAAGATCTACATAGCCATTCATAATCTTCTATATTTCTAGTATATTTATGATCTGTACAACTCAATTCTAATTTTATGGTTCTTTTACAAATTTCACATTGTAAAGGTTTGGATTTGTTTTTTTCTATCCATCTATGTAAACTAGGTATTTTAGGTTGATTTTTCCAATTAGGATGTTTTTCATTTTTAAAATCTCTCAATTTTAAAGCATCACTGAGTTTCCTACTTGGAATTTCGTATCTTTTCATATAATGAAATATTGTTGATCCTGATGTTTGATATTTTTTACCTATTTCCGAAAGAGACATTTTCTTTTTTAAATATAAATATGCTAATTCTTCTTTGGTTATCTTAAATTTAAATATCCCTTTCCTACAGGAGGATACTCCTTTGAGAGGATTATTTTTTAATTTAATCTTGGACATTAATTTTTTGTGTTCTTCTGTTCTTTTATATCTTCCTTTTTGGTTCATAATCAATGAAAAGGTGTTTGACTATTTAAATTTTACTTTTTACCACGAAGACAAATTCGCTCATTGAAGATGTACCAAGAGTTTTGGTATTTCTTTTTACTGTACCTAAACGCTGGTCTGTTCTTCACGCTCCAGTTGTTTGGGTAATAAGTTGCATCTATTGCGACTACTTTTCCATACTTTCCTAGTTTGGGGGTCCAGTAGGTTAGCCAGAAGTGTCCTCCTACGGGTGTGTCTCCGATCATGCAGTATAGTTGGTCTGAGCTTAGGCCGGCCATTCTTGCCATGACGTATACTAAGGTGTTTAACCCGTCGCAGTCGTCTTCTTTCTTAGCCCAGATAACTCTGATATTAGCCCAATATTCTAATCGGCCATAATTATCTTTGTCTCGTTTGTACTTGTAGTTTTTCCGAACCCATTTTAAAATGTTAACGATTGTTTGATCAGCTGTTTTCCCTCTTAAAACTCTGCTTTGAATGTATAAGTCTGCAGGGACGTTTACAAGTTGTTCTTCTAGGTACTTGCTAATCAAAACTTTCTTACGATACTTAGAGTCAATCATGTACCTGAAAGCAGTGTGAATTAAGCCTTTTACTTCTACTCCTTTAAAGATTGTCTCCACGAGTGTCTTTTGAATCTTATTCATTTTTACCCACTATATCCGTAGCCAACCACTTCAATCCACTTACAATAACAAGTAACATTGGTAGCTGCTGCATCGCTAAATTCTACACTTGCATACACCTTTTCAGTGCCACTATAGTTTCCACCTGTAGTTTCAACATACATAACTGTTTGACTGTTCTGTTCTGAAGCATAATAAGTTACACTCCCTGCAAGGATAGGGATTAATTTAATGGTTTCAGTTTTAAAAGTGCTACTGCCACCAAAAGTAGTTCCTCTTTTTAATCTTACAGTTGCAGTGGTATTAGCAGTGTAAGTAGCCGTTCTAACTATTGTGAACATTGCTTTAATCACATAAGCGGTTTTTCCTTCTAAGATTGCAGCTGTTGCTGCTACTTCTGTTTCGGTAGTGTTACTGTTAGTATGACTTCCACCGGTAGCATCATAGCCACCTAATATTGTTGACGCTGCATCTATTGTGTCGTTTAAGTCGTCTGCTTCTAAGACTTCACCATTAACCCAGTCAGTCCCACCTAGTAAAGTATTTTTTATTGCCATGTTTTATGTGCTCCTCATTACGAATCCTTTTATGCTAGGGTAACCAGCTGTTGGACTCGTTGTTTTTGGTACTAGTTTAACTATTAAGGTGTCAGGTTCTGCTGTGAAAGCAGTGAAACTACTTCCTTCTGGTTCTGTGTCCATTGCGTCTAGCCACCCAGTGTCTTCCGCTCCTGCTGACCCTGTTAGTTTGTATTGGATGTTTGCTCCGTCTTCCCAATCTTCAATTAAAGGAACTCCAATAGCATTAGTAATTGTAGTTCCGAAAGTTCCTGTAGGAATATCGTGTTCTATGGTACTATAAATTTCTTCAGCCTCATAATCCCCTGCAAGGGTGAATAATGGAATACTATTATCAGCATAATAATCTACTAAAGTATCAGTTGAAACACTACAACCAGTTCCAATAGTTGGAGTTCCCTGAGTCACTGCTCCTTTACAAACATAAAAACTCATCATTGTAAAAGTTCTAGACCAACCAGCACCAGTGTAATTATCAAACTGCATAGTTGCAGGATTAGAAGGTGTAGTACCAGTTAATCCTAAATCATCAATTTCTAAAGAAACAGTATTTCCTGGGAGACTAAGAATGTTAGTTCCACTAGGACATTCTAATCGGTGTTGATCATTAGCAGAACTACTATAACCATTTTTTGTAATTTTACCCCACATCCTAAAAGAAATATTATTAGAAGTGTCTGTAAAAGTATCAGTCACTTGAACAGTTTGGGCTGCGGTGTTAGAACTAACACCATTAAATTTTCTCAACACACCCCTATAACCTACTAGATCAGAGTCAGTTATTTTAAGAGCGGTCACACTAGTAAAATCATCTATCAAAGCATCAGTTCCATTAGTTCCATAAAACAACGATTGTATGATTTGAGCCCTTTTCACTGCGTCTGATCCAGTATCACAAGTTAATAACCATTTTCCACTTGAAACTTTTTGTAAAAAACAATCATTATTAGTCCAACTAATAGTTGCATCATTAGCTTCTATGATTGCGTACACAGTTTCCACAGGCACAGTTTCATACTTGTCAGTGTTAAAAATTGCAAGTGAGTCTCCAGTGTCAACACTGTTCTCTCTTCCATTAGCATCAATGTAAGCATCTCCCCACCAATCAATCATTCCGGCACTCCAAACAGCAGCACGATCAATCAAAGATCTGATTAAGTTCAAACCGCCAAGTGTGTAACCCTCGGCGTTGTCTTGATTTGTTTCAGGAGCGTCAATTACATCTCCATTTACATGTTTGTGTAAAGTCATTTTTTATCCTCTTTAAGCTTAAAGCTAAACTTGATATCGTCAACTATTAATTCTTCCACTCCTAAGATCTGCATGTAAGCCTTGATCCGACCCATCATTTCGTCATGGGTTTTGAATTCTTGAGCCCAGTCAAACATTGGGATCCCGAACACTACTCCTAGTTTGAATGGATAGCCACCGTCTTTATGTTTGAAACTTTCTTTGATTAAACTCTTTGTAAATGTTAATAATGTTTCATAGCCTTTTTCTGTGAAGAATTTTGATTTGTATTTCTCTTTTCCTTCAGGTGTTAATGTATTCATACTCATGTTCCTTCCTCCATCTCGTCTTTTAAGACGTATGCGAATTCGTCTGTGCTGCTTTTTGAATGTTCGTCGTAAACGTCTCTCATTAATAGTATTGGTGTTCCGTCATTATTATATATTGCTATTTCTCGTAGTAAGAACCCGTTTGCTTCTAGAGTTGTAAGGTAACATCTGATTGTACTTCGAATGTTTACTTCGTCTAGTGTTGGGTAGCCTGATACGAATGTTTTGAATAAGTCACTTGTCTCCCATTGTCTTAACAAGTCATAAATTACGTCTCCAGCTACAAAAGTATCAGTTGCGTTGTTAGTTACGATTTCTATTATGAATGTGTCTAGGTCTCCAGTTACTGTTCCGGTTTCGTCTAGGTCTGCTACTGTGTCGGTGTTGCCGGTGATCCAGTTCCAACCAACTGCTAAGTTTGCTACTAGGGTTGTGATGCTGTAATAATTACTGCTATCCTCGCCGTATTTGAATTCCACGCTTACAATCTTTGCAAGTGCAGCAGCGTCTTTAATGTATAGCCATTGTCCTATGAACTGTGTGCTTACGACGTCGTTCCCGTTAGTGGCTAGGTCTGCGATTGTCCAGATCTTAGTTGTTGCTGTATTATTAGCTATCAAGTTCTGAGCGGTGTTATCGGTTAATCCGGCACCTGGTTTGTAAGTAGTAGTGTTATCGGTTGTGTTATCTCCACCACTAGATCCAGTTAATTGGTTGTCACCATCGTCGTTCACTGTTCCGTTAGTTATTGGAACTGCTATTTCTAGATCTGTATCAGTTGTTGTAGGCGTCGTATATCCGATTCCTACTTTGAACTGATACGGTGCTGTGTAATCAGGTGTTGATTTGTAAGCTCTATTCAGAGCGTTGTTCAACCCTGTTGTTGTGATTTTTCCTCCATTAGCCATTTTTCTTTAGTATATCCTCTCGTATGTTTCTACCCATGCACTTCCTTGATCTCCAAGGCTGCTGGTGCCTAACACTCCGTATGTCGGGTGTCCTAGTGTGAAGCTCGTATCGTCTCCATAAGTGCTGCTGCCGTATATTCCTAAGCTTGGATGTCCGTATATTGCAGCACCTGTTACTTTCATCTCTGTTTCGATACTGTAACGCCTATAAGTATAAGTATGAAATAAACTAACGATCTGTCTGAGAATCTCAGATAAACTATAATCATCGCCGACGATCGCCTTTATCCTCTCATCAATTGTTTGTAAAATAGTGCTGATATTGATTTCATTACTGCCAACCTTAACAATTTCCAATGGGTGTGGATAATTTGTGATGACACTTGAAACTATGTAATTACCATTTCTAAAAGTCCTTATAGGATCCTCAACGTCAACTTTCATTCCAGGTTTAATATCGTACTCGTCAGTTTCCAAAGTCGTGTTTGTAACACCGTCTTTTAATAATTCTAATAATTGTTCTATTCTTTTTTCTGCGTCGTCAACTGTTACTATATCTTTAAATTTAAATTTTTCTTCTTGTGTAAGACCATATTTAGCAATACTTGTCGAACTGCTATCAGTCACAGGCATCAATAACTTGGTGGTATAACCCATGACTATCGCATGTGTATTGGTAGGTGCTACTGCAAAAGTATAAGTTTTATTTTCTCGATCAACAGTATAATCATAAGCTCCTGGTTCACCTACTATACCTCTGACTTGTAAAACACCATTAACAGTGCAATCAGTTGTTTCAGGGGTATAAGTGAATTCGAATGTTGTTTCGATACCATCACCTGTGTCGGTATCTTCTCTAGTGTCTAATTCGTATGCTCCTTCAACTTTGATCTTATTACGCATCGGTTCAATATCCACAATCCACTTTGGTGTATTATAAATGTTTGATCCAACAATTAAAGGTGAGGTGTATGTTTCGTACCCTTTAGGTTCAAATCTAATTCTTGAATTATCATAATCATAATAAAAAAAGTAATTAACTATTTTAGCTAAGATGTCCAATCTGTTAAGTCTTGTATTATCCTTACTAATATATTTATCCAACACAATATCAGTAGTTGCCGTACCAGTAGAAACCGCACTGACAGTGAATCCGCCGTCTTCAGCTATGTCTGTAAAAATAGCACTAATCTCTCCGGCTTCAGAATCAATGTTTTTATCATAACTATAAGTGAATAAATCATATTTTAATTTTTGTAATGGATCTCTACATCTAAGAATGATTCGATTATCCTTAATGTCAGATTTTTTGTAGTTACCTCTAAAAATGTATTGTTCGTATGCGGTTGTTTCCCCTCTACTAATAACTATCTCTTGTCCTTCAATAATACTATAATCAGTGAATAAATCATCTGATACAAATATATCCGCGGTATTACCACTACTGCCTTTACGATCACGACAAATCTTAGTGCCTTCTAATACATAACCTGATCCGCTCTGAGTTGGATCTCCTATTTCATTTCCATTAAGTATAAAACTATACTTCAAATTTTTAATAGTCATTTAGTTTGCTCTCTTCATTAATAATGTGTACAGTATTGTGTTTGGTCTATTAACGGATCTGGTCCAAGTCCAATCAATCGGCATCACGCTGTATTCGTGGCTAAAGGTGTCTGTATAATTAACTGCGTCTACAATGTTCTCATCAATCCATTCTAGTTCCATGGTGTCAACGAATGCTTTCAATCTTTCTTCTTGTGTTGCACCGGTGAAACCTGTTCCATCGTGTGAACCTTGTATCACTATTAACCTGATCTTTCCTTTCCAATTGACAGAAATATTACCAGCTGTTGATGTGAAAGGAACTGAGAAATCACTACTCTTAACGTTAATACTCATTCTCTCTAAGAAAACGTTTCCAAAATTCTCACTCCCTGTAAATAGGCTCATGTCTGGTTTATCCATTTTTAATTATCTCCTGGTATTATATCTATTGGGTCCATGTTTGATTCTCTGTATATTGTCTCCCACGGATTTTCTTGGTAAGTAGTTGATACGTTTCTAGCGATTAATCCTTCGACCGCTTCTGTATATCCTTGTGTTGGTGATGAAAATCCTAAAGTGATATCTCCAGTTGTTTTATTATGTGCTCTCAACCTTTCTAATCTCTTCATTTCCTCATCAATGATTTTTTGTTGTATTACCTTCTCTTTATCATATAAATCAAGTACGTCTTTTACACTGTTAAAAACCTTTAACACACTATTTGATATCCCACCAAAATATTTAACCATGCTATCAACTAATGGTACTCCTGTTGCGAGTTTGCTTTTTATCTTTCCTTTAGTGTCGAATATTCCTCTATCAATAGCTTCCTGTTTAGTCATAACATCTACTACTTCTTCAGTTTTTCTATTGACCTCTTTAACTATTCTTTCACCATCTACAAATTCTTCAACGAAATCATTAATGATTCCCATATCTTTAAGTTGTTCTTCAAGTTCTTCGGTTCCCTGAGTGGACATGTGAGCTAGTGCTGCTACTCCGACAGCTGCTCCTACACCTGCCGCTGCACCTGAGCCCATTCCTAATAATCCACTCATCTGTAGTTTTTTACTTTCTGTTAATGTCCCACCGATGTTCTTTAGTGTTTTTAAAATGTCTTTACTGCCTTTATCAGATTTACTCATAGAAGTAGGTGTTCCGCCACTTTCTCCTCTTTGAACATTAATAGTTACTTTAGCGTTTGCAATATCATCCATTCATACCACCTCTAATTTTTCCTAACATGTCATTACGAGATCTATCAAACCATTCAACATCAGACTTGTCAAACATGTTAGTCTTCGATTTTTCGGTTTTCTTTTCAACCTTAATGATGTCGTGTCTTAATAATATTTCTTTAAGTTTACTTCTTAACTTATCGCCATCTTTTAATGATAAGTTTTGTATTTGTTTTTTACTAAGATCTACAATTGCATATTCAAATAGTTGAAAGAAAAAATTATCATTTAGCACGTTGTTAATTACTGTGCTTTTGACTGTTATGTCATTTAACATACCGTTAGTTATAGGTTTAAAACCTACTCTCCCAACTGTTAATTCTACAAAGTCTGCTGTTAATTCTTTTCTTTTAAACCAGTTGAACATCTTTATACACTCCACCACACGATTGGTTGGTTGCTTTTTCCTTGTCTAGCTGTCCCTTCAAAAGTAAGCATTACAAGTCCGCCTCCTAAAGCGTTTGGTTTTGATATCCTATCAATTGCGCACTCGTCAAGTTGTAAGTTTGCGTATTTTGATCCGTTCACAAGTTCTACTTTGAATTCTAAACTACTTGTAGGGCTTATGCTAGTTGATCCGTCTTCAGGGGTGTAAGTTCCACTGCTTACGTCTCCGTAAAAATCATTAATGATTGTTGTTGCTAGTGCGCTAGCCATGATTATTCCAACGCTGAAAGTATAAACTCTTTGTCCAAGTTGTGGCATGTTCATAAATCTGCTTTCAATACTTCTAGTTTCGAGTATTAAACCATTAGCGTATGATATTGTAAATTCTCTAACACCACTTATAGCGCTAGGAGTTGCTCCCCACTTCCAAGTACCATTAAGCATTATGAATGCTGCTTCATCTACAGGTGTATAAGTTTCTCCAGTTGCAGCTTTAAATGTAGTTTTCTGTCCAACGAAGTTAGCATTACAAACCAGTTTCTCATTAATAGCTCCTGATAAAGTGAAGTCTGTACCCATACAACCAAGACCCCATTCAGTGCTGTCAGTTGATTCAACATCGTTAGTTCTTTCTAAACTGAAAGGTTGTAGAACTGTAGCGCCCGCAGTTGTATCTGTACTGGTAGCTTCGTTTAATTCGAAAGGATCACCACTTGATGAACCTGCACCTGACTTTCCACCAACCCAATGTTTTAAGAAGTCAAAACTGACTGGATTAAAAACAACATTACCACTAGCTTCGAACTTTCCATAATAAGTTTTTACTGCATTGATTCCTTCTCCTGAACCACGATCATAAATGTTCCCGTTGTCGCTGTTTAACTCGGAACTTTGAACTCTTGAAAGCTCAGTCCAAGCCACAGCCTTTGTACCGTAAGCGCTAGCTTCTGGCCCGTATTGTATTTTTGTAAATATATTTCCTTGACTCATGATATAACCTCCATGTTAAGTGGACTTCTCACTTCGAGAGTCCGAGTAATTATTTTATCACCACGCGCAGGCTCATTGATAGCTGGACCATTAGACACTGGGGTGACGTATTTAAGATGATAAAAACTTGTCTTAGCTTCTAATAGTTTCTCTCTAAGACTCGCGATGTAAGTGTTTGAATTAGTCTTTCCAACCGCGTAGACGTAGAAAGATATTAAGAAGTCACTCATCTTATAATGAGAGCTAAGAGCTTCATCAGTTGTGGTCATGCTGGTAATAGCGATTGCTATCCTTGGATAACTAGATATTTTAATCTCAGTCTTTGGAAAGTCTGGGAAGATCTTGTCAGTCGCTCCAACATCATAACTAATAGTATAAGCGCCTGTCTGTGCGCTAGTAAAGGTTATCACACCCGTATCATAGTCAACAGTGTAATCAGTATACCTAGTAAGAGTTGAACCGCCTACTATAACGCTTCGAACATTTTTAACAATGGTTGGTGTGGTTGCTAGTGTATGAGTAGCAGCAGCTGAGAAAGTACCAGTGTCAGACTCAGTTGTAACACCTCGCTGTGTTATCGTGAAGATGTCACTATTCCTAGCGAACACTGTGAGTTCTTCTTCTATACTTCCAAAATCTATTAATCCTGTAACTGTCATAAATCTATCTCCTTTAAACATTCCACTAAACTCTCAGTGACGATGTCTAATAATTTTTGATGAAAAGCCGGTCTGATAAACGGTTGTGGCGTCATTCCTTTAATGCTCTTCCTAACCATTTGTTTCATTGGCTTCCCACTCTTTGATGTCCCAATCGTTTTACCCCAAGCAAGTGCTTTGCCGTTCTTAGCGGTTATCTTCTCCTTGGTTGCGCCTGGATAAGTATTATACAAACCAGTTCCGTATTCTAAATACATTGCGTATTCAGGCATTGAAAAAGTTATTTTCTCACCGTCGACGTCGTATCGGATCTTAGCTGATAAGTTCCCAGTGTCGTAAGGTGCTTTGATGCTCAATTCATTTCGCATACGAATGCCGATTAATTCTCTAGCGTTCTCTATACATTGAAATACATCCATTTTCTTATACTTTATTACACCTAGCCATTATGTAAAACACTGTTGTGCCTAGTCGTCTAGTGATTGGGTCGTTTATCACCCTGTAATCTTGTGAATCGTAAGTTAATAAGTCGTTCAGGTTCAAAGATACATCGCTTTTAATCATTATGATTGCGTCTGCTCCTTGAAATAACCCTTCTTTACCTTGACTCCAAGCATCTTCTTTACGAAAGAACGCACCGCTAATGTTAGCTGCTGTTCCGTCTGTCAAAGTTTCCTCACCTGAAATGTTGCTAGTAGTCTTAGTGACAGGGGTTCTAGAAATTGTTTTTGCAAAGTTATCAATCATTGATTCGTAACCTGCATTTGTGAATTTTATACTCATCTTTTCTTTAACCTCATGGTTCTCTGTTTATACTCCGTCTGGGAGTTTTCCTTTATGTAATATCATGTGACATTTGCAACATAATATCATTAAGTTTTCAATGTTGTTATTGTTTCTATTTTCGTTTATGTGGTGCACATGTAGTTTTTCTTTTTTTCCACATTGTTCACATATCCAATTCTTGTTTCTTTTTGCTATTCTTCTATAACTTGTTTTACCACCTTTCCATCTTGGATGATTTTCTTCTAGTCGTTCACCTTTTTTAAATTCTGTTTCCGGTGAAAAATGTTGTCCTTTCTTCCAAGCAGTTGAAGGTAAGTTTTTCTTTACACTGTCACTGATTTTTTGTTTCCATTCATCTGAAAGTTTCCAAGTTTTACGATTTTCATGGTAACATTTTGAACTGCAAAACTTTATTCTTTCAAGGCATGGTGGAGTGTAAAATGCTTTTCCACATTGTACACAATTTTTATTTGGTTGTTTCATACATGTGTTAATGTATACCTGTATTTAAAATTTATTATTTTAATGTTTAAGCAAAATTTGCATAACGAATTATACAACGTTCTAAGCGATCTTTCTCACGCATTAAGGTGTCCCATGTGCCTTTGATATTTATATACGCTTGTCCAATTGTTAAACTTCCTTCTGGTAAACTATAAGTTGATGGTACGTTGTGAGTCCCACCCATTTGTGATTGTAATATGAATATTGCAGCGTAGACTTCTGTTAGTCTTTTCACTTCGAATGGTAATTCATGAACACCATACCAATAATCGAATACGTTTAACAAAGCTCTTTTACTAGTCCAACTACTAACTTCAGCGTTAGATCCTAATAATAACTTACCCATGCTTTTATATTGATAAATGTAAGATGGAGTGACACTGATGGAGTCACTTGTCGCAGTCGTCAATAATTGTAGGGGGTACTTGTCTAAGAAAATGGTTTCAGTGTCATCCCCATCTCTCAACTCTTCCGAGATATGAGGGTTAGTGCCTGTAACGAATACTCTGTAAAGGCTTGTAGCGTCTGGGTTAGTATCCCAATCGCTTTCTAAGGTTAATTTTGTTGTTGTATTATCGGTGATCTTTCTAATTTGACCTGATCCTGTACCACTATAAACCCAGCAATAAGCGTTGATATATTCATCAGCTGTCCAAGTCTTAGTTGCGTCATCTAACTCTGCATCACCTGCGCCTGCGTCAGCGGTTCCACTATCTTCATCAGCCCAATAAGTAGTGTTGGTCAGTCTGTCAACTACTCCTTGTGATTCTAATATTGCTTGCTCGACGTTCACAGCTGAGATTTCTGAACTAGTGATTCCTGCAACTCTGAAAACGTCATCTGTAGTACAATAAATTTTAATACACCTTTATTCCTTAACTTTTCTTTTAATAGTCTTCTTCTTTTTAGGAGCGATGACTAACTTTGGTTCTTCAATTTCTACTACTGGTTCGTCTTTTAAAATTTTAAGATAAGCTCTTCCCCTATCATCAAATAATATTACGCTTTTAATGTCTTCATCCATTTTGTTTTACCTCGTGTTAAAAATAAAAATAATAAAAAAATAAAAAAATTCCAATTCTAATTTTGAGCTGGGGTTCCAATAACTAAGATCCTCATAACATCAGTACCGCCTGCTGTTAAGATTAATTTATTGGTTACGGTTGTGTCAACTTCGATTGCTTCAGGTGTGTGAACATCTGTTGCAATAGCTACTGCTGATACGAATAATATCTGATCAAATTCTGATAATACTATCCAGTCACCGTTTTCAGTACAAGTTACGTCTACGACGTTCCATACTAATCCGTTTTTTCCTGCACTTGCAGCTGCTCCACCGATTGGTGCTCCGCTGTAAGTGTGAGTTAATAATTCTGCTGCCATTTTATTTTACCTCGTTTATGCACTAATTGCAGTTACGCTTGCACAGAATGAAGTGTTTTTGATGATTAATGCTTCATAAATTTTTAATGCAAACTTTTCACTGTCGTTAGTCTTTGCTAATTCGAAATATGTTAAGTCTTGTAATACTCTCATTTCAACAACGCTCATGTCTAAAAAGTAGATTGCTTTGCTTCCTGATGCGTTACTCATAAACATACTTGGGATTACTGGAATGCTACCTACCATAGTATGTAATACTATTGTGGTGAATCCCCAGAATACTTGTGCTTCAGCTTTTAAATATCCGATTTTAGCGGTTAATAAAGTTAGTAAGTCAGTGTATACTCCACTTGAACATACTGCTAGATTAGGTCTTCCACCATCATCGAAAGCTTTTTGAACTGCTATGTTGATATCTGCTAAAGCTAGAGCTGCTGTACTTTTATCAACGGTGTTGGTTGCACCCATTAAGGTGATGATTCCATCGTAGTCGGTTGGTGTACCGCTAACTGATCCGTTCATAATAGTGTTTTCTTGGTATTCTCTGATTTCTCTAGTTTTAACTAATACTTCCATTTGTTTAGCATTAGGTGCACCTTGATCTGAGAAAGGTCCAGTTGCTCCTGCGCCTGGCATCATACCTGCTAAAACGTAAGCTGGTTGTGCTGCTACTGAAGGTCCAGTGATTCTACCTACTGCGTAGAAGAATTTGATTGCTGTGCTAGCTCTATCATAAGTTGTGTTGGTGTCTGCTAAGCTCGCATCTTCTGCTGCTGAGAAAGCTCCGCCTTTTGCTGTAATTTTGTTGTAGTCTGCGTACATACCTTGGTTTGTTACTCTTGGAATTAACTCAACGATTGGAGTGTATTTCCTTGTAGTGTCGATGACTCTTGGGTCAACGTAAACTGGTATCATTGCATATCCTGCTGTTCCTGCACCGCCAGCTTGTGTGGTGTGTGCTTTTAATCCAATTCCGAAAGCGTTGCTTACTTCTTCTCTTCGATCTACAGTTGCGCCTTTTAATCCGTATGAATCTTGATATACGGTTTTGTCAGCCATACAACCGAAACTTGAAGCGTATGCGTTACTAGAACTGAAATTATTTCCTATTGCTTTTGTTCCTGCCATTTTAATTTTTACCTCGTGTTAAATAATTTTATTTGATAGCTTGTAGTGGAGATTTCACAACTGGTGTGTCGTCTTTCACGTCAGCGATATCAGTGCTGTTTATTGCTTTTAATTGTGGTTCTTCTAATGTTTTATTCAAACTTTTTACGTCAGCTTTTAGACTTGCCACTTCTTTTTGTAAGCTTTTGATTGTGTCTAAAGGATCTGGTCCTTTTTCTTCAACTACTTCTTCTTTAACTTCTTCTACCTTTGGTTCTTCTACCACTGGCTCCTCTTTTACTTCTTCAACTGCTGGTTCTTCAACTGCTGGTTCTTCGGTTTTAACTGGTTCTTCAGTTTTAACTGGTTCCTCAACTTTTGGTTCTTCAACAATAACATTTTCTTCTGTCATTTGATTTTCCTCCATATTCTCTTTTGCGTGCTTTAATGACTTGTAAAAACTTTCAGTCATCTTTGCTCCTCTACAAATTGGATTTCCTGTGATTGCTACGTTTAGTAGCTCTAAGGATTTTAACACTGTGACGTTTACTCCGTCTACTACTTCGTTAACGAAGTTGTTCACTTTGTAAGCGATTGAGAAGGCGTCTAAGAAGCCGTTCTGAACGCTTTTCCATACTTCTTCGAACTTACTATGGGCTTTGTTTAAAGTGCATTTTACCCATAGTCCTTTGCCGTCTAAGCCAGCGTCTACGATCTTACCAACTGGTATATCGTTTTCACCTGTGAAAGTGCTATGTTCAACGTCTAACTTGACACTGCCAGCTTTAATCTGAGACACCATGCTCTTCATAGCTTCTCGGGTGACAATATCATTAGAACGATCTACCTCGTCTGTGCTAATATAGCCGGTGACGAAATACTCTTTTTGACCTTTCATACCAAATTCTTCGTATGATAAGCCGTTTGTTATAAAATTAAATGTTTTTACGTCCATCTTTATTCCTCATTATATTTTTAATCTTTTTAATACTATTTTTTTATTGGCGTGTCATATAACACGTTTGTTCTACAATTAACATGAAAAGGTGGTATGTCGAAAGTCTTGCCAGTGTCGTTGTCTACGAACTTAGCATCAATACCTATTCCTTTAGTCCGATCACCATACTTAGCTTGCATACGCCTACAGATAGGGCTAGTCCTAGCATCTAAGTGTACGTTGACCCATTTTACTAATTTTAAATTTGTCTGTCTAGCACCGTCGATACGACCCATGTTGGTCGCTCGAATGCTCTCGGTCCTAGCAATTGCTGTTGCTCTCACTTCTGACACGTCCATCACCTTCTTAACTCGCTCTTTCATCTTAGGGATTGATTCCATGTTCAATATGCTCCTTTGGAGTTCTCCTCTAAGCTTCTCCGCCATGGCGGTGTTTAGGTCTTTGATGTTGTCAAAGGTGTAGTCTTTTAAGAATTGCAGTCGCTTTTCGTTCCTTGAAAAGTTCATGTCAAAGTTTTTCTCTTCTAACTCAATTCCTTTATCGTATTCCTGCGTTAAGATCTTGTTTACAGTTTCTACTAATGGGTTGATGTTCAATATTTGTACGAATCGTTTTATCAAGTCGTTAATTATTGCTTTAGTTTCAACATCCATCATTTTACGCTGTCTAGTTCTCCTTTTCCGTACATGTCTAACGCTTTTAACAGTTCTTTTCCTCGTTTTTTAACTGCTTGTACTAGTTCTTTTTCTAAATCGTTCTCGTAACCTGCACTTTTTACTTGTTCTCGTATGAATTTTAGCTCTTGGTTGAAGTAAATATCATTTCCTGCTTGGAATTCTATTAGGTAATAGTCTTCTTCGCCGTTGTTCATGATTTCTTTCACATAACCTGTTTCTCCTGCATGACTTTTTGAGTTGCCGATTACTTTAACCCAGTCGTGTAGTGCTATTTTTCCAACGCTTTTCTTTTCAAAAGGTTTTTTCTTGTCGTCTTTCTTGTCTGGTTGTTTGACTTCTTGGTTGCTGATGTTTGCTTCTTGTTCGAACTTGTCCATTTCTTTCTCTTCAGCTTCTTCTTTCTGTTTCTTCAATACATCCACGTCAATACCTTCTTCTTCTGCTATCATCTCAGCGGTTTTAATGCCGATGTTGATTTGTTTCTGATACAAGTCGTGCTTTTTCAGGTCTTCGTCTAAATCGTAATCTTCCCATTTAAATTCTAAATTGTCAAATGCTAATTCTCCCCACTCAGCGATGATCTCTTTATCAATACGATACTTTAGCAATGACAGTATAGGTTTCACAGCTCGTCGTTTATTAACTGCCATTTGTCCTTGGCTGACAGCTTTGTTGCTGTTCTCGGTGAATCCCATCTCATCAGGTGTTACTCCGAAACAAGTCCATACTAGTTTAGTAAACCATTCTTGCTGTTCGATTATCTGCATCACTTTAGGATCTAGTTGGAAAGGTGTGAATTTTGCTTCTTGGTTAACGATTGGGTATTTGAATCCGATCTTACGCATGAAGCCTGTGATCTTATCTTTCACTTTGAACTGACTATCAAATCGTTCTCTAAAAGCAGTTATTTGATCTTTGTTAGCTCCTAACAATGTGATTATTCCTTCTGGCATGTTACTGTTCATGTAGAAGTCTAAGTTGTAATTAGAACCATATATCAAAGTCATGATTATATCAGCTAATATCTGCACTGGGCTTATACCGTAGATACTATTGCTTTGAGGGTTCATCATTAAATAGATTATCTCTCTCCTTCCAAACGGCACTGGTAGAGCCATAGCTGTAGTTCCGTATTGGAAGTAAGCTGCTGCTTGTTTGTAAGTTAAGGTGTAAGTGTTAAGGGTTGCTTGCCAGTCTGGACTTTCAGGTGTGATACCCCAATTGATGTTCATTGGTTTAACGTATTCTTCTCTGTTTCCAAGGTAGCCGTAGATGTCTGGGTTCATTAGGAATGATCCGCCGTCTCGTGCGAATAATTCTACCATTTCTCCTTTCTTGTTAAAGGTTTTAACGATTACTCCACTGTCTACTTCGCATACGTCTTTAACTGCTGCTCTTAAGATGTGTGCAAAGCTTTCTTTGTTCTTGTTTGGGTTGTCTAAGAACCTAGTTATGTCTTTAATAATTTTGTCTAGCTCTTCACTGTGTTCAACGTCTTCCTTGTACACGACTTTATAATCTGTGTCTGCTGCTTCGTCGCATAAGGTTTTCACAACGCTGTAGATGTAAGGGTTCTTAGCTAACTGTCTAATTAAGGGAATATTATCCTTTCTTGGATAGCCAAATGGTGGTTTGTATAAAAACTCTGGGATGTAGGCTTTATGCACTCCGTCACTTTGTTTTATACTAACGTCTCCTACGTCTCGATCTTTTACTTCACTTTTTGTTTTAAATCCAAAAAAATTCATTATATATTCCTCCTATATCCTTTAAATTGTTTTCTTGATTGTCACATCGTTGGTGATTGTCAGTTCTGACACTATAGGTGTCTTGATATCTTCTCCTGCTCCGCCCACGTCTGTTGATATTTGTACGTCGTAGTAGTAATCCCCAACTAGTTTGTTTGATTCGCTTGATGTGATTGTTAAGACTCCTATGCCAGTTGCTGGTGTTGCAACGGTTACAATTTTAGGTCCGATGATCGCTTTGTCATCTGAGTCGTCGTAGTTCTTCTTAGCGGTGAATATTGTTTCGTAACCTGTTAGGTTTTTTGCAGATCCGTCTTCGGTGATTGTGATTGTGAAGGTTGCGGTGTCTCCTTTCACGATTGTAATTTCATTAGTCATTCTATTGTTCCTCCCATCTCGTTAATGGAGATTTCTCCTTTTAAGTCGTAAGTTTCATAAGTGGTTTCTTGATTGTAAGAGTATTTTTGTACTACTGGATCGCCTGAGACTTTAACCCTATAAAAATTGTAACCTACATGAAATAAACAAGAATATAACCCGTCGTCATGATCTTCTACAATTCCTAAATAAGTTAAATCAGTATCATAAGTTTTAATCTCATTAGTAGGCAGTTTAAAAAACAAGTATATTTTTCCATCATAATAATCCGCTCCTGTAACCCTTGTTTCTGTAGGATTATAACCTGCACTTCCTAAATCTAAAAAGTCGTATATTACTAGGTTTTCTAAGTCTGTATCTGAAAATTTTATTAAAGCTAACCTCCTGTTAGTACTTTGTTCTCCTGACGCCCACATAAATGCTGGCATATAAAAATATCCTTCATGGTAAGTTAATCCACTATTATTATAGTTATAATCGAAATAATAAGTGGTTCCTGCTTTTACAAAAATGGATGGTAACGTGTATTCTCCTATTGGTTCTTCAATATCTTGTAAATCGCTTTTTAATAAGTCATTACCATCTACCCCATAAACATAACCATTTATTACAGTGGTTCCTTCATAAGCTAAATATGCTTCTTCATAATAATCTGCTAGCTCCCAATCACTATTATAAACATATAATTCTTCGTCATCATTATAAACGTAGAACTCTTGATTTCCTGGATCATAAAACGCCGTATATATATCTTCTACTTCTAATTTTATGTCTGTGATTGGTTTTTGTAATACTTCCACGTCGCCTTTTTCTTCGGTTACAACTTTTATCTCTCCACTTATAGTGGTTTTGCTAACAGTTCCAGAGTTCATTCTTCAGTCACGTCCCCTGTTAAAGTAGTCGTTTCAATATCGCCTGTTAATTCGTAAGAGGTTATAGCTCCTGCTAGGGTGTTGGTTTCAATGTTACCTGTGACTTCTTCACCTACTATGACTGTGAACTCGTCTTGGTAACCCATCGTTGCTATTCCTTTTGAACTCATGAATCTTCCTCTTTCACGCTTATAAGTTTTGCATTTGAGTCATACCAAAAGTATAATTCTTTAGTGCTAACTGGTTCTACCCAGTCTTTATCTTCATCTGATTTTATCATGATGGTTTGATAATCTAACATTCCAACTTCTACTTTCCTAGTGGTGTTTGTTTCGGTTGCAAATGTGAAATCTATCTTTTGATTGCCAAATCTTAGTTGTTTGATCACGTCAACGTCGTAGACGTCTTCTAATGGTACGTTGTTAAATATCACTCCCCCACTGATGAATTGTGTTGAAGAGTCCCCTTTATATTCTAATTTGATAAAATAAACTTCATCGGTTAGTTCTACCATGTTTTTCTGTAAGTGCCAAAATCCTCCACCTCCAACTTCGGTGAAAGCGCCCTCATCGACTACTTCCCCTGAAAGGTTGTATATAGTGTAAGCTACACCGTCTCTGTCTCCCCATGTTAGCGCGATGTATAACACTCCATCGTTTACATGAAAGGTTTCTGAATTTCCTACGGGTGGTGTTACCATTTGTTTATCCTAAGTTTTGTATTAATATGATTATTATTCCTGCTATAGCAGTTATTAAGACACCTACTGAGACTTTTTCAACCCATTTGCCTGCGAATGAGTTGTGCATTGCGTCTAGTTTGTCTGATATCTTTTGGAAGTCTTCTCTTTGCTCATCACAATGTGTTTGCAAGTTACTTTTTATGTTGTCTATGTTTGTTTCTATTTTTGCCATTTTGATTGCTAAAGTTTCTTTCCCCATT